>Ga0123342_1009231_pt1 | contig 11925 bp, 5 predicted proteins | sample Turbeawhitnodule_FD_89960 | JGI IMG/M metagenome (GOLD analysis project Ga0123342, IMG submission 89960) | Root nodule microbial communities of legume samples collected from Mexico - Turtle bean Mexico white nodule | ecosystem: Host-associated > Plants > Roots > Nodule | place: Mexico: Nepantla... | reverse complement strand
TCCGATAGCGGCCCGATAGCGGGTGGCACGATAGGCCCAACAAATACTCGCTAGGATAGGCTCGAAATGGCTCTGATACCATATTACGAAATGGACTTTAAGCCTAACTCAACCCCATAAAACCGGCTCATAGGGTTGAGGTTTGCACCCACTTATATACTATGAAATGTCCTAATCTCTAGTTGATGTGGGATCTCCAACACACCCCCTCACGCCGAGAGTGATAGATAGAAGCTCGTGCGTGGGATAACATATTATGGGTGGTGGCCTGATAAACCCAACAAATACTCGCTAGGATAGGATTGAAACTGGCTCTGATACCATATTACGAAGTGGACTTTAAGCCTAACTCAACCCCATAAAACCGGCTCAATGGGGTGAGGTTTGCACCCATTTATATATTATGAAAGGCTCTAATCTCTAGTCGATGTGGGATCTCCAACAGTAAATGACAAAAATGTTATCAAAAAACTAAAAAGTAGAAACTAAATAATAATTGTTGTTGCGCCTAAGTGATTCATGATGTCTTTACTTATACAATTATATCCTATTTATAGAGTTTCAGATCTTTACAAAATGGGTGAGCCTTTTTTTCAATTAAAATCAACTCAAAATACTAATCTAAGACTACATATGTAAGTGTCTTCAACTTCTTTTTGCCTTTCTTTGACTGTCTAGCTTGTTGATCATTGACCTTTAACTATCTTTCATTTTGTTGATTTTAGCTCTTTAAACTCATTTTTCAATCTTAATGGTTTAATTATCTTTATTAAAGCTCCTCATGTTAAAGACTACTTCAAAAATACTCTTTATACTATTTTTGTTGATTTCATTCACACACTATTTTATACTATATAATACTCTTTCTTCACACTAAATTAAAATACCTTTTAATCCTACAAAAATTTACTATTTTTCAAATTTTCTTCTCTTTTCAAGAACGTATTCATTTCACGTTGTTGTCATATGAAATTTATCAATAAAATAACTACGTCATATGTTAGTGATGTGTTGTGCAAATCATGTGACACCTAAATAAATATGTACTTATCATATTTTCACATCTTGACATGTTTAGTCAATTCAATGAAAAAGGATAAATTATTATTTAAAAAATAACTTAACCATGTTAAGAACAACTTAAAAATAATGCTCTATTAACTCGTTATTATGCATAATAGTTATTTTAATATATATGTTGTGCCGACTTAAAAAAAAGACTACTTCAAAAATGTTCTTGCAACAATCATAAGCAACTATTAGACGATTCAAGCAAAATTTAAGTTGAAAAGATAGTTTTTTTTCATTTTTATTAAAATCCTAATTTCTTAACAAAATAAAATCTAAACTAATATCATAAACTAAAAACAAAAGAAATCTCTAAGAGATACAATTAGTCTAAAAAATGATGAGAAAAACGAGAGTTATCACACCCTCACACTTAGATCTTTTGCACTTCTATACAAAATAAAAAAATAATTTAAACAATATTTTGTTGAACAAGATGCTATTTTATGCTTCCAAATCTGCGTGGAAAGCTGAAAGATCCTGCTGCTATGTGTGTGTTGTCTAGTAGTTTTTTACTTGTTAATTCACTCCTTGTATTGATCCAAACTCATTTGAATCCTTAACTCTTTTAAAAGAAATGTTTTCTTAAAATCTAAAAAATTTTAGTCAAAGGTATTGAGACTAAGACATGTTTTTCAACCTGTTGAATTGTCGAAACAACTGGTTTTTGACACTTAGTGGTTTTCAAAATTATTTGAAAAAGTTTTGCTTTGTTTTTTCTTTGCTGTCAAACTGAAACAACCGGTTATTTCGATAAAACAACTAGTTTTTTTTATGAAAACCTTAACAAAAAATTTATTTCAGTATGTTGTTTTGGAAAACAATATGTTGTTTTTATAACATAATTATGTTAAGAGTTTGAAACTGTTTTTAAATGATTCCAACTGCTTTTGATTTATGATCTAACAACTTTGATCACTTGCTTAAGTCTATATAAAGGTTTTTTTTACATTCTTTTCAAGAACCCAAGAAAGAAATATTATTAAAAACATTTTTTAAAGATCAAGAGCTTTGGATTATCTCTTGTGTGTGGAATAAAACTGGGTCTTTGCATACTTTTGTTCTTCTACTTAGTAAAGCCCAGATGTATTTTTTTCCTTCACTTTGAACATTGTAATTCTGTGTATTTGGTGTAAGGCAGTTTCAAAAAAGTGTTTCTGGAAATTGTGGTGTGTGTTCTTGAGGGGTTTAAGATCATCACTCTTGGGGTGTGTTTTGTAATCTAGGTTTGATTACATAGTGAATTTTTAGTGGTTAGCCAAGGATTAGATGTAGCTCTTGGTCAAAAGTGAACAAGTCTAAACCTCTTTGTTGATTCTCTGTATCCCTTATCTTATACATTTATAAAGAACTATAAAACATAAATTTTATTCGGTTGAACAGAAAATCAATTGGTTGATTTTTCAGAACTTTTCACTCTACTTCCAATCTTTGCGAAAATCTTGTGATCACAATTTTCTAATAATTCAAATTTCCTAGATTTTGATCTTTTTCAAACTATCTTCCAGCTTAACCTTTCAATTCAACACATTCCCAGCTTTATTTTAATCAACTTAAAGTAACGCCCCACACTTATCTTCTAAATCAGTTTCCAAGATGATTTCATAGCTCCTCAAAAATCCAACTCATGGTTATCATGGTTTTTCCAAGTTTCAAGACTTGTAAATCATAAAAAAAAAGGTTATAAGACTCAAAAGGAGTACAAAGGAAAATGAGACAAGGTAAGAAAATTTGACTAAATATCTAAAATTTAAAAATGGTCTAAATCATCTCAATAGTACATAAAAATCTAGAATTCAAAAAAAAAATGCAAGTTTAAACATTTGTAAACATAAGTGAATTACACAATAAAGAAACAAGTTAAAATCTCATATAGGTTAATGCTATTAAATATGATCCAAAGAGTAATCTTCAAATAAAGTTTTTTATTTGATGAATCAATTATCGATATTGAAGCATAGTAAAAGACAATAGTCAATCGTGCGTTGATGACATAAACAAGTTAGTGATGTCTTGTATGGAGATAAATTGTCAAACAACTAATGAAATGAAGAAGAAAACATTTGGTTCGATAGTAATTTCATAGATATGCATTTGGCCTTCCACAAAGTTGACATTAAAGGACTTACACCCAAATTACCAAAAATTTGTATAACATACTATTTTGAAGTTTAAGTTGATCTGATTAAAGTCAACCTTTAGGAAAAAGCATTTTAAAAGCTGGAATTAATTTATATACAAATGAAAATAATAATAAAAATAATTTAAAAAATATATAATCTGAAATAATTTTAATTTTAATTTATATACCAATTTAAAAATTAATTTAAAATTTTTTATTAATAAAAAATATTTTAAATATCAATAATTTTTTAGTTTATAAAATAATATATAATTTAGTTAATATAGTAATTAATTATTTTTTTTATAAAATTAATTTTTATTTAATAATTTCTTGTATAAGTATTTATTATTGTAAAAATAAGTAATAATTACTAAAGGTTATAATCATTTGCAAATCTATTTTCAATATTCTGGATTTGATATGAACTTTATTTACCTACCCACAAAATCCTATCCCTTTATAATTTTTTGTCGACTTTTGACATCAATTACACCATCACTTTTGTAATTTAGAAGCTATTTTAAAAGCCAAGTATACATTGACTAGTATTTTTTTTTATTAAAATGATAATTAGGATTTCAACCTACTTTAATTAAGTTTTATTCTTTAAAAATGATGGATTTTGCGGGTAAAATTCTAACTTCAAGTAAGTTTTATTTTTCAATGGTGAAGGACTTTGCATTGCCAAGTAAAATTTCATTTTTTATGAGAAAAATAAATAAAATTATAGAAACATTTTAGGAGTGTTCAATCTTAGGCAATTCAAAACATAATTTCTCATTATATTTCATCATTACCATATGATACTTCAAAATTAATATTTCGATCTATATTAAGTCTGTCTTATTAGTTAAGATTAATTAAAAAATAATGAGATACAAATATTAATAAATTAAAATATATTTTTCTTGTAAAATTTTATCATAGTCAAGTTATAATAAATACATGAAATTTAAAAAGTAATATAATAAATCTTAATACAAATAGTTAAGATGAGATAAAATTGTTAAATTGAGGTAATAACTAATATAAAATGAGTGCAGGCCTTAACCTTAAAAAAAAATTATAACTTTAAAAAATACTTATTTGTAAATAGGGGTCGATAGAACTAAGACAAAATAAAGATATTGAGTGCTCTAACTTGAGAAAATGTGTATCTAACATTTATTATTATCTTTTAGTATCTTTAATCAGAAAAATGGAATAAGTTTTAATAGGATGAGACGATAACATTTTTAAATGAACTTAATATCTGTTAAAATGGAAAAATAATAAACCAGTTTCTATTTTTTTTTTACAAAATCTTAAATCTCATTTTTAAAGGAATGTAAAGCTTATTAACCGTTAACCATTCAATAAACCAAAAAACTATATATTACCAATGAAGAAAACTTTTGTTTGACACTGTATTTTTTATCTACATCCACACTTTGACAATTGTTTTTTATAATAAAATATTCTATTATAATAATAAATATAAATATAAATAGAATATTATAAAAAAATAATTTATGAAATTATATAATGTGATTGAAAAATGAGAGTGTCAAGGTCATTCCTATATTCAGCTACTTGGCAGTTAATGATTTTTAATGGTACCTTTCCTTTGTTTAATTATATTATTTTCTATCTGTAAAATATGAATATAAGATATTTAATAAAAATAAATAAAATCAACATAGATTATGCATAAGTCAATTTGTATACTTTCTTTTACTAATTTTTAAAAGATAGTATTTAAATAATGTATAGATTATTGTTTTTCTTGTGAAAAAAATTGTTTCATCTTACTTTCTTATTTTCTTGTAACCGTTTGTGAAAAAGTTTCTAGGACAATAGGCATGTTTAAACAATATTTTTTTTTTCTATAAACACTTTCTAAAAGAGAAAAATTAAATAAAAATTTTCATAAATTAAAATTATTGTACACCTAAATTAATTTGTAAAAATGATCTTATATAATTTCTATAAAAAAAGGGTTACAGATGGATGGTAATTTTACCATAAAAACAAATGTACTTCCTTTATATAGGGCGTATGGATAATTATCAGGTTTTTTTTCGAAAGTAAAGTAATTTGATTTTGAATTTATGCAAATGGCTAAGTTCTCTTACATCGCAATTGGGCAAATCATATAGAGAGTAGGAATTAATTATGAAGAAAATTTCACTTACATTCACGATTTTTTAAATTTTAAAAGAATTGTATATGGTAAATACAAATTCTGTGTAAATTTTATGCGCAAATTATTTACAAAGAAATCGTATGTGGAGAATACAATTTTAAATAATCACACTAAAATCATACATGTAAAAAATAGTTTTCGCACAAATTATACATCAACTCGTACTTGTCATGTAACTTTAGTTATATCAAATTGTAATAAATTCATATTTAATATGCACAATTTTAGTTAAGTGATTTTTATTTTTTTTGAAACAAAACTTATTATTTTTTTTTAAATAAAAAAATAATTTAAGAAAAAATTATTTCTGTTATTTTGATTGAAATAATGTACTAAAATTAATAATGGAGACATAAAGAAGCATGTAACCGTATAAAGTGTAAACATTTGAACATAAATCTAAAAGTATGTTGAAGTAAAAGATTTAAACGTATATTGAAAATCGTAAAATGGCTAATAAGGTTTAAAAATATTGTTTTGAGTAATTAATTTAGGACAGAAACAAAATATACAGGGCATGTATAATATAAGTTATTCTAAATGAATAAACAAGAGTGGAAGAGTATTGTTAGTAATAAAATTCAGACTTATTCTAACATATATTTTTGCAAGTTCTAGAATGCAGGAATTCCTTAAAACATATATAGAAGGAAATCCCTCCCTCTATATATTAATGAGAGAGATACTATACTACCCTCACAAGCGTCTAAGGATGACCACACTTAGTGCAACCCTCAACCCTACCACATATCACTAACCATACAATAATAATAATTATTAATTATTATTATAACATATGCTATCCATGCATCATCACTGATTCAGAAGGAATTAAACCCACACTGGGATGAGAAATAGGGAAGCCCATCAGGGGTAGAAGAAGAACTTATCCCATTTGAATCAGACAGCACCTGCTGAGGAAGAAAGCCACCACCATAACCAGAATAACTGCCATCACTACAACCCATCATGCTCATCACATCATCGTTCGTTTCAGCCTTCTTTCTCTTTTTCTTCTCGTACGCTATGCCTCTCGCCTTCGCCTGCGCGTCGCGAACTTCCCTCAGGTACAGCCTCACCGCGCGTGTGCCGAACGGGTTCATCTCCGGCGCGCCGCCATGCTCCTCGAACGCCGCGCGTAGCCGGCCTATCAGCGCGTCCAGGCTGCCCCACGCCTGCTTCAAGGGACACGAGCAGGGGCCCGGCGGGTGGGAGTTTCCGAAGAAGGCGCAGGTTTCGGCGTGCACCTTGGTTTTTCCGAACTGGTCGAGGTAGCGGAGGAACTCCAGAACGTGGGCGCCGCTGCAGCGCGAGAGGGTCAAGGGTGGACGGTGGTTTTTAAGGTACTGGCCAAAGGTGTTCCAGTCGCGTCGCTTCTGGGACTCGTACCTGCTCAGAGGAGGAGACACGCACACTCGCTGCGGTGGTAAGGGCAATTCGTGATCTGTGTGCTGTCTACGAGTGGAGTTGTTGTACCCCGACATAGCAGCGGCAGCAGCGGCGGCGGCCACGGCGGCGGACATGTTAAGGTTCTTGTTTTCCAGGGATTTTGATTCTAGGGTAAGGAGTAGCACCTGTGGATGTGATGTTAGGGGATTGCACTTTATCTTTTTCTCCTAGATTAGGGTTGGGACCAGGGGTGTGTGTGTGTGGGATTTTAGTACAAGAATGTGTTTTATGTTTGGTGGAAGATCTGTGTATATATAGAGTTATAAAAACGTCGACCTCAAGCTCGGGTGTGCAAAGAGGAGAGATGGTGGAAAAAAATGCGATTAGGTAATGTGATTAATGTAAAAGAGATAAGAAGAAAAGAAAAGTGAAAATGAAATGGCAAAAGAAGGTATTTAGGGTTTATATATAAAGGTTGTATGTATTGTGGTGAATTTGGGATAGGTGACTGTAGTTCAGGTGGGTTTGGTTAGGATTGTCTAAAGGTAGCTAGCTGGCTTGGAGGGGAAATGAAGTCGGTGATTTTGAAAAAATGATTGGGTTGGGAATTCTTCCCCTATGGTCAAAGGGAAAGAGGTAGGAGTTTGGCATGATCTTGATAAGATGGGAGGTTGAAATATTTGGTTTGTTAGCCAGGGAATTACTCAATCTAGTGGAGAAGAAAGGTGAAGAATGGGGGAGATAGGGGGAGGTAAGGAAGAATTTAGAAAGCTTAAGCAATGGATTTATGGATTATGGGTGAGGATGAATGTAGGGGTAGGCAAGTTTTGTAGGTATAGGGAGACAAAAGAGGGGTCCATGCATTAGAGAGGGAAGTGATGGCAGTTTGAATATCACTTCATTCTCTCCATCATCAAATCTCAATCATTCATGCCTCTTCTTTCTTTCCCTTCCTCCATGGCTTTAAGCTCCACAACAAAACAAAAGTGGGGAAATTGTTTAGGCCTACCTCTATAAGTAAAGTAACTACCATTACGTATTTCTCATTTTACTCCAACATTTAAAGAAAAATAATAGTTTGAGAACTATTTAAATTATATACAAAAACTTGTGATAGATTTAAAAATAAATATATATAATAAAAAGTAAATTTATAATTAAATGATATAAAAAATATTAAAATAATAATATTTGGAGTTATAATGTGATTGTGTACAAAATTTGGATCGTAAATGTATCATTACCACCATTTAATTCAATTCACTTCCTATCATATTTTTCTTAAGTCTAAAATACTTCCTACGTTATATGTATGATTATGTTTACTACAAGAAAAATATAAAATAGAAACCTCTAGAAACCAAAAAAAATTAGTTGTTATAGTAACTAAATTAGAGACCATTTTAGAAACTTAAAAAAAAATGGTTTCTAAATTAGTTTCTATTATTGTTAAATGGTTTCTAAATTGATATCTAGTTAACAACAAAGGTTTTAACTACCAATTATTTAGTTTCTAAATTTGGTAGCAAAAACCATGGTTGCTAATTAGATATCAATTTAGAAACCATTTAACAATAATAGAAACTAATTTAGAAATCAAACAAATTTTAGTCTCTAAAATGGTCTCTAATTTAATCACTATAGCAACTAATTATTTTTTGTCACTAAAAAATAGTTTTTATTTCATGATTTTCTTGTAATGGCTATATATATAATATACTTGTTTTTCCTTCTATTTTTGTTATTTTTTTTGTTGAATATGATCTATTCTATCTCTGACAATATTTTTTTATTTGAATGTTATAAATAAATAATTTCTAGAAGAATGTTTTTCTTTCCCATTCGTTCTTCATTACAAATAGATTCTTATGTATTATCATTTAAATATAATTCACAATAGTATGCAAAAATTAAATTACATTTTAAGGATAACATGTAGAGATTTTAATGAAAGTGAAATTATTTTCAGAACTTCATTTAATTCATTAACTTTAACACCTAATTGATACAATCATTTTGTTTTCACATACTTCTACGAAGTACACCTTAGGAACAAAAGAGGGAAAAATGATGATGTAATAAATAAACACATATGAAAAAGAATAAAAGACAGATAGAAATAATCATTCATCTGACTGCATGTACTGTATTATATAGAGAGAATTGATAGAAACAGTGTAGTAAAAAAGAGTGAAAAGTACTTCCTACCGTGAAACAAAACTGGTGCCAAAACCTTATTTTTATCAAATCTAGAAGACCAATCACTTTGAATTTATTCTTCATAAGCCACAAAGATATAGCAACAACACAGTGTTTTAGTGGAGTATGGAAGGATCACTTTTACATCCATCTATAACTAAATTCAGTATTCTGAACAACAGTAAGAGAAGGACAAGGATCATAATTAAGGATCACGTGTGCATGTACATAAATGTTGCAGTGGATCATGGATTTACTAAACTGTTAGGGGAAAGAACAACTCAACAACCAAAATTACAAGTATAGAGCCAAAATAATTCCCCCAAACTTGTTGGAATCGGTGAAGAACAACATCAATAGCTGATGATAACAACATTCATAAAAAAGACAACAATGTTTTTAATTTGGGAAAACTCTCAAGGATAAGTAAAAATTCACCAGCAGATAAAATGTAAAAAAAGTAAACGAGTCAATACATTAAAGCAATAACACTTTCAAACTTAAAAAATAAAGAAAGAGAATGTGAAACTAATTTCTCTAGAGTTTGAGCCCAACGATTAAAATGAAGAATAGTATGTTGAATTTGATCCAATGGTAAAAAGAAGCGATAATCATAATTTTATTGAAGTTGCTGGGTGAATATGCGAACGAGTCTATCTTTCTTCTTTCTCTCTTCTAAAGGTTACAAAAATGAAAATCTCTCTCCTTAGTTAAGTGAGACAAAATGAAGTTGATAAGTTTGGACTTTTTACATACATAGTTGGGACCCCAACCCAATATAAATGGGTATCCATTATTGGTGGATATGAATTTTTCAAACCCCAATATTAAATGAGGGGGTAGATATTAAGGTTTCTTCATTTGTGGGTCCCTACTACTAATAAAATTATTTAAATATTCTTATATTGAAATAATTGAATTAATTTATAAAATTATATTAATAAATTCTTTTAGTGAAGTTATGTTTTTAAGTTTTTCAAAATTAAAATAATCAATATGAAGTTGTTGAAGAAAAAAAAATTTAAAATATCTAATTTTGTTTTATGATGTCATTTACTTGTTGTTTATTTGTATCTTTTTGTTTGAAGGTGATAAAAAATTTGTATTATTATTGAATTAAATAATTTGTATTTACATTTATGTTTATGAATTTCTCCTCGTATATCCAAAGGATCCAAAAACAAAATAATAAAATAAATGTTTAATTATTTTTTTACTCCTTATATTAAAACTAAACTAAATTCAATTCATTCGTGAGAGTTTTAGAACCATTTAATGTGGTTTTTTCTGTTAGATTTTTCTCATTAAGATTTACTTCAGCAATTCTACCACAACACATTGAATTATATGTTACATTTAAAAAGTTGAGACTACATTTAATTGTTTTAAAAAAGTTGATACTACATTGTACTTTTAAAAAAAAAGTTTTGACCAAATTAAAATTTTATTGTACTTTTAAAAAAAAGTTTTGGCCAAATTAAAATTTAAAAAAAAAGGTTGGAACAACATTGAACATTTTAAAATTTGAGAATAAAATTGATTTTTACCTTTTTAATATAAGAACTAAAAGAATAATTAAGTCTAAAATAAGCATCTATATGAAATGCAAACACATGAATATACTTGCATAACTCGGGTAAACGTGATTATAAGAATATTGAATCGATAAATATCATTCAAGTACTATATAATTGACAATGGAACATGGGTATACAAATATTCAACCAATAAATATCTTACTCCTAAATCTTTCTTTACCATTTTTTTTTCTTCTTCTCCAACTTTTGAATCTTTGCAATCATTTCTGCTATCAACAATAGCTCCTTTTTAGTAGTGTATGATTGACATACATCTTGCTAACATTATTTTGGCAGAATCCAAACATCTGGCTAAACCCACCGTCTTCAAGAAGCTTAACGTCGTAGCGAACCGATAAATCACCACTCCCACCAAGTTTCATATTGATATGCCATATTGAGTTGGAGTTTGGTGCAAAAGTAGACACATGGTTTAATTGAATCAGAGGTTCCTCTTTGCTTCTTACGAGTAGCTCGGGCAAGGAAGGATGAAGGCATTCTAGTTGAGGAGGTGAGTGAGGTATGCTTGGCGTGGCATTGTGTCTTGAAAAATTAATTTGTGGTGTTTCAACTACGAGGTCGACAACTGTTGTGGTTGTAACTATATATTGTTTTCAAAATAACACTTAACAAACCTTCACCACTCTAATTGTTTCATCTTTTTTTCTTTTTTTAAGGCTTTTGCATGTCAACCAACAAATATTTATTAAGGGATCGAATCTCAGGCTTTGCATGAAGCCTCTTCTAATTAAAATATTTTTGCATAAGATATGGGTACAAAGAAAATTAAGCATACACAGACAAAGATATATACAAAGATATTAACATGATATAGGAGTCTAACCCATAGGACAATAGGATCATCAGTAACAAGTATGCTATTGGTTTAGGAATTTTTTTTATCAGCAAGAAAAAAATAAATAAATATGAACCACTTTAGGGTGGTCCAACCCTTATATAGAGCACAATATGTCCCCTCATCCCTTTTAAACAACCTAACCTTCTAAAACTTAGAACAACAAACAATAAAAGCTCACTTAATTGAAAACATACAAACCACATTATTAATGCACCACTCAGAGTAAGTAGAACTAGCCGGAACAATTTTAGATGTTACCCAAGACCAAGTCTTTAATTGTGCCAAAGTGAACACTTCCGAAAGGTCGATCACCCCTCCTTGAAAAATATGTTTATTCTTGTGCTTTCATAATTCACTAACTACAGCAATCCAAACACAATTCCAAACAACATTAACCTAGACACCAAGCAAATTCTTTAGTTTTATTATGATTTTTATTATACTTATTATTATTAATAATACTAACAATATTAATAATATTAATAATACTAACAATATTAATAATATTAATAATACTAACAAT
>Ga0123342_1009230_pt1 | contig 11926 bp, 6 predicted proteins | sample Turbeawhitnodule_FD_89960 | JGI IMG/M metagenome (GOLD analysis project Ga0123342, IMG submission 89960) | Root nodule microbial communities of legume samples collected from Mexico - Turtle bean Mexico white nodule | ecosystem: Host-associated > Plants > Roots > Nodule | place: Mexico: Nepantla... | reverse complement strand
TACTCATCTTACAACTGTCACTGTTTGGGTCTTCTTTTGTTCTGTTCTGGTAAGTGTAAAAGGGTTGGGATACCCCTTTGTATCCCCTTAATTTTAATTCATTCTTTGCTGATAAAAAAAAAATGTACCTCTTTCTATGATTTTTTTTTCTCATTATGCAAACTACTTAGTTGGTAACTTGAAATTTGAAGTTAACTTTCCCATGAAGTTAAATATAATTTTTATATTTAATGAAGTTGTTGTTTTATGCAATATTATGGGAGTATTGATAGACGTTGGAACTCAAAGAGAGTTACAAAAAGACGAAAAAAAGACAAAGTTGAAATGTTACATAGAAACTAATGAGTAATTTTTAAAGTTTGACTTAAACTTTTCAAAATATTAATTGTTTTTTGAATTTGAATAACCAATGTTATTTTCCCACTAATTTCCGTATTGAATGGCACTTTTTTTTTTAACTATGTTGCTAAACTCCATTCCTTTCTTTCATTTGGAAAAATTCATAATGTTGTTATTAAGTATACAATTTGTTAATATTAAGTATACAATTTGTTAAGATGAAAGTTTTTCAAGATATATTAATTATATATATGTACTATTTTATTATGTTATTCTTATGTTTTATTATTTAGATAAAAAGATACTTTTAAAATTGTATTGATTGTATAAAGGTCAAACCCATTTTGTTATTGTACAGTACAATATATTGTTTTCATTATTATACAAAATTTTGTTACGAATATACAGTACACATAGTTATTATCTATTTACATTCTGAACATAAAAAAGTTCTATTCTTTGGCATTTAAGGTTTATTAAATAAGGCTATTAAATATTGTTTGAACATCTTCAATTCAATTGGCAAGACATTACATTATCAACTTTACTTGTAATTCCAATATGTAGGTAAATAAATGTGTAAGAAATATCACACACTACTTTATAATATTTTTATTATTATTTTAATTTGAATTTGATATATAAAATTAGTTTTTCTTTAATATGATATAAAATTTATTTTTATTAATAAATATTAAACTCGTTCTCAGAAACTAGTTTCTTAAAACATTATCAAAGTATATCTTTATCTGACAGGTGGGTCACCCTAGATGGCATTGAGGACACTTGACTTTAACCGACAGGTCGGTGACCTAGCTAATTGCGAGACAGCTTATGCTTATTCCTGTTTCATCAATATGCACTTCTCTCATGAGGATTCTAGAAAAGCTATTTGTGTATGTTACATTACAGTTACTGCTAAAACCTTAGAGCTCTGAAGAGAGGGAAGAATCTAGTGTAGTGGAATAAGAAGGTACTTTAGAAGTTGAGAATTTTGTGTCTTGTGTATATTTTGATTTCTTTATTTTAGTTATTCTTTAAAATGGATAGATTGATATGTGTGTTGTTTTGGTATTTTTGAACATAGAAAAAGAAGTAGGTGGAAGCATGGAGGATTTTCGTGGTGGAGAGGAGACAAGTATGAAGAATGATGACTTGGAGAATAACTACAAGGAAGGAGAACAGGCTTCAAGGAATGCGATTGAAGAAAAAAGAATTGAAAGGTCAGAAGACAGTGATGAAGTTGAGGCACATGGTTGGTGTTTGTTGCCAAAGAGAACATACGATGCAATAAAACAAAATAAGGGTGAGTCATGGAGAGAAATAGATTATCAGAGTTTACAGCAAGAGAGCCCTAAGGGGAACACGGTGCTGCATGTAGCAGCTCTGTATGGAAATGATAGGTGTGTGGAAAGAATACTTGAAATTTGTCCAGCAGCAGAGCTTTTGAGAGTAAGAAATGGAAATGGTGACACCCCATTGCATGTTGCTGCAAGAGCTGGCAAGATCTCTACTCTTCACAAGTTGGTGGCTCCACTTCTTCGTAATCCAAAACAAGCCGAATTGGCAATCCTTACAACCAACAACCTAAGAAACACTTTGTTTCATGAGGCCTTGTTGAATGGTCACAAAGATGTAATGGAGATTCTAGATTCTTCACCAGACTTCAGGAACTGGGTTGAGGAAAATGTGTTTATTATGAAAAACGGACAAGGCAAATCAGTTTTAAACTTAGCATTTGAGAAAGGGTACGAGGACATTGTTGATGATGTATTGACAAGAGTAGTTCCAGTTCTAGGTACAAAGTTGCTACATTCCTTTCAACTTCCTCCTACAACTTATTTTCTCTAATTTAAGGAGCTTTTTAATAAGCCTTTTCGAAAAATAAAATTATTTTAATTTATAAATAAGTTTTTTTTAGAAAGATGTTGTAAAAATCTCACTTTCCATTTTTTTTATCCAAACCTAAACTTATATTTATTGTCCTATTTATATATTATTTTCTACAATATCTTATTGGCTTGATCGTTGCATTACAGAGTTTGTAACGGACGACCCATTTGGAGGACCTATGATAGGTAAGAACACAACGGAAATAATAACAGTTTGGAAACGGTAGTTCAAATTTGGCCACACCTTTTGGATGGTGTATATGCATTTTTACAGACAAATAAAATTATTGTGGAATATTTTTGGAATTGTGTCATGAGAATTATACAAAGATAATTTTGTTTTCTCTTTGAATCTTAGACTAAATAATATATAGTCACTAAATAATCTTAGACTAAATAATATATAGTCACTAAATAATCTTAGACCCCTTATTTTTTTGTTAATTACAACTTCAGCTAGCGTGGTTCTGAACCGTCGAAAGCCAAAAAAACCTAACAGCTTCTGGACCACTTTACAAAAGGACGGAGCTCGATCACCACTCATTTCGACAATCTTAAAACAAAATAAAGGTAATTTTTGTTCTATAATTATAAAGTTTGTCTTATCATTCACTAATCTGTTTATTAACAGATACTAACTATTGGAGATCTGAACACTATCTCTCCACTTTCTTTCTCTGTAGATGGAGTAATCAAAATTTAATATAGCTTAATTATTTAATAATTTAAAAAAATGTCATTAACATATTTATAGACTATTTAGATGTTTATAGATAGTTTTCTATAGCGAATATTAGACAGAAATTATTAAATGAAAAATAAATACAAGTTTTGAAAAATATTTTACATAACTGATTAAAAATTCTGAAGCCTAATTGAAATTTATTTTAATTTTAATTCTGAATAATATGGATTTGATATTTGTCGGTGAGATTCTACTTGTAATTGGTTATGCATAAAATGTGACAGGTATTCTAGAGAAAATAGTAAAGGAAAAGAAAGAATGGATTCATTTTAAGGATAACATAGGAAGAAATGCTCTTCACTATGCAGCATCTATAGGTTACCTACATGGTGTGGAGTATTTGCTTCAAAATTGTCATACCTGCAGTATGGAAAGAGACAATGATGGCTTTTTTCCTCTTCATCTCGCTTCTGCATTTGGACATATAGAAGTGCTAAAGAAATTGCTTGAAAATTGTCCAGATCCCAGAGAAATAGTTGATAACAAAGGTCGAAATATTGTACACATTGCAGCTATAATGGGAGAGTTTAATGTGATAAGGTACATCTTGCAAGATGCAAATGATGAAGTTAAAGATATGATAAATGGTAAGGATTACGATGGAAATACTCCGTTGCATTTGGCTGCTTCACACTCTCGTCCAAAAATTGTGCAAGCCTTGACATGGGACACAAGAGTGGATCTCCATTGCCTTAACAACAACAACCAAACAGCTCTCGATGCTTTTGAGCAATTTAAACAAGAAAATAATCCGCCCTTCCTACAGGCAAGTGTATATAAAATATTGTTCTTTACTTATTTTTGTATTTTCGTGATGTTGAATTTGTATAAAAAACCTGTATATGCAGCGGCTAACATGGTGTCAACTAAAATCTGCTGGCGTACAAAATGCTAGAAGAGGGTCACACTCCATCGAGATCCCTTGTCCTCACAAACCAGAAGCCAAAAGCACAGACTTTTATAAAGACAGAATCGACACCCTTATGGTGGTTTCAACCCTTATAACTACAATAGCATTTGCTGCAGGTTTTACTTTGCCTGGTGGAAATAATAGTTCTAATCCAAAACAACAAGGCATGGCTGTTATGCTGAATCACATGTTGTTTAAACCATATATTTTCTGCATCACAACATCCATGTATGGTGGCATTAGTGTTACTATTATACTCATTTGGGCTCAATTGGGAGATATAACTTTGGCTCTTTTGGCCCTTAAGGTGGCAATACCCCTTTTAGGAGTCACTCTTGCAACCTTATCAGTGGCATTCTTGGCTGGTGTCCACCTTGTTATAAGCGATCTCAGTTGGTTGGCGACTACTATTCTGATTTTGTGTGTGATCTTCATTCTCCTGCTTTTGTTACTGTACACTCTTCTCTGGTTTCCTATAGAATCAAGCAACATAATAATGCGGAACATTTCTTTCTATCCTTTTCAGTTTCTCACATGGTTATTTGAAAAAGATTCAACTGAAGGTAGGTAATTTCGGATACACTATACTAAAGTTTCTGCATCTTTGCGGATTTATTTCCTTCTTTATCCTTTTTGAGATGGAGATTGAACTTTGTTTTCATGTGCATCTTAATTAGAGTGTTGCATCATATATAATTACATGCTACTACTCATCATTTTCATGTGCAAAACCATTTGACTTTATGAGTTGTAAAATCCTTTATCAATGTTTTATATGTGATAAAAGTACTCTATGAAAAGAATTTTGTATGTATATTGATCTTTAGAATAGAAAAAAAATAATAAATGTGACTAAATATTAATAAATTTTATGTCTTGTATGGTGACGATGTAATTTTTTTACCAATTAAAAATATTTTTCTGTTTTGTTAGTCCCTATATTTCTATACTTTTATCCTTGTAGCAAGAATGTTGATTTTTGTTGTTCTATAAAATGTATACTAGTATCATGTTTATTTTATTTTTTTTCATATAATGAGTTTAATGATTTATTGAGCTTCACAAATGAATTTGAGATTCCTTAATTCAAATTCAAATGGAAGAATTTAATAATTTTACAATGAATTGTTATAACAAGGTGCCATGAAATTATGTTCGTGCGATGAAGGTTACTCCTATGATTGATTTTTCTGTGAATGATTTGGTTTATGTTTTCAAAAGAAAATACATGAATGATTACATTATAGTTACTTTGTTGTTGAGAATTTATTCTTCACTATTTGTTTTTATTGATTATATGTTCTAACTTTTTTCAGATGAGATGGAAGGTTCCTCTATCGATTAAAAAGTATCCATAGATCAATATCTCAAGCTATTGGCTATAAGTTTTGTGCATGTTAACTTGTTATCCGATAGTATGATATTACCAAATGTTAAAGGACCTAATTGACACTCATGTTAGTTGATGTCATCTAACTATGGCTATATGTGTTTGTAAGGCCAACATATTTTCATGGAAACGTGTACTTTTATATAAACTATTGGTCACTTGTCTTTGGTTTGTATGTATTTAACATGAGAAAATATATACCTCTCTAAAGGGATGTACATTTCTTATGTTCATTTAGTTTGATTTGTTTTATCAACAAAAAAGTTATATAAAACAAAATAAGTTAAAAAGGTGTTCCAACTCTAATACACAAATATACAATAATAATTATAGTATATTATGGTCATATTTTCCTATAAAAACCCTTGTAGCTCCATTTTGGTGACAATTAACATTCATTTCACCAAGTCTAATTATAAAATTGGACATCAAAAAATTGTTATCCACAAAAACAACAGTAAAAGTATTTTGCATTGTATTTTAAAGTATGCATAGGGTTTGCATCCCAGTTGTACCATGTCCGTCAATCAACAAGTGTTCAAAAATTTGTTTATAATTTTTTTGAATAAAGAAGTATGAATTGTGAAAAGCGAACCATATTGAGCACAATTCAAAGATAGCCAACCGACTTTAGAATTATATTTTAATTGCTAAAAATACATAAACTGATTTAGAGATAGTGACAAAGTATTTAAAAAGCCTTCAATTAGTTTTTTAGGATGGAGTTGGCTACGAGTCATATTCATGGTAGTAAGTGTTGACATAATTCAGCAAGTGTACCGAGTCAAAAGTAATAATGTGTCTTCAAAAGACAGATATTGAACCCATTGGGAACAATATTTATTAAAATCTTAATGTGTAGCATTCACTATATATTAAAATGTGTGCAGTAAATTGATTCAAGGTATATAAGTATTGTTTAAATAAAATTTGCTTGTAATTTAAATAAAAATAAGAGCAAATGATTATGAAAATTTGATTGATAGAATTGGGACTGAAGTTAATCTTTCTTACTCATTTGTATTTTGGTAAATAAAAACATACAACATTCTTACTTAATTGATATTGATGCAACACAAAGAACCATTCATATTGATTCCTCACATATGAGATTATTAAGATCATCTCCTAAACTTTGATTCCTCAACTATTTAGCAAAAGTTCTTATAATTAATAAAAGATGTTATAAAGAATTTGATATATAATAATATATTCCTAGGATTAAAACACAAAGTATTTTCATTTAAGTCAGATCATCATAAGTACTTCTCAGTCAATTCCAAAAATCTAAATCAAGAATAAGAATTCAAGCTTTAAGCATAAAATGAAAATAACAATATCAAGTAAGAGCATAAGGTTGTAGATAAATATCACCCCCAACAAATAGGAGTTCGAAACGATTACATTCAATTCCAAAGGAAAGGAATTAACTACTCATAATAGTCATTACACGCGCCAACAGATGATTGAAAGCAAAGGAAGAAAATCTAAGGTGTTTCACCTTGACGGTTGCCTCTTAGGGTTTCATTTCTCTTTTCTATGCTTTACACCCTTATTTAACCTAATTGGGATTAAGTTAAATGACATCTCTATTCATAATATATCCATTTGTTTTATCTCTTTTTAAATTCCTGAAAATAACACAAAATTGGGAATAAAAATCTTTATTAATCTCATAACTTCTAAATATATTATTATTTTTTAAGTTTTCAAATTAGGGTTGAGTTATAGTTTAATAAACAATTAAATCAATAAATGTATGCCTTTTTGCATGGAATTTCACTAAATAATGACACTTATCAACTTCCCCAAACCTATAATCTTGCTTATCCTCAAATAAAATAAATAAATCTAGATAAACCAAACCATGATTCAGTTATCAAAACAACTCCATTCACTTGAAAATAGATTAAATTAGAAACCTATAATGCTTCCAAATCCAAATATAACAAGATATAAATGCAATCAATTTTCAGGATAAACAACTGTAACAATGAAATGACAATTTTATTAAGGAATTTCTTCTCATATTCTCACAAGTGTGTTTATTATCAATTTTCACTAAGTTTTAACAAATCAAAGTTTCCTTTCATATCATAAACATGAATCTTAAGGTCTTTCTACAGGGCTGTAATGAGGTTGGGTTCCAAAAAAGAATAGATTTTTTTTTTCAGATAACAAAATGCACACTTCAATAGAATGAAAACATATCTAAAATTTAAGTACAATTTTATTGTTCTATTCAATGACCAATTCTTTGAATTTAATAATTCACCCAGTTTCTTTTCTTTCTTGTGATTCACTTCTTTCTTATTTTCCATATTCTTCATAAAGATGAATCACTTAACAAATTTTTATTTCATTTTTCAATTATAATAATCAATTCCAATCATTTCCATTTTATTTTTTTTGCCTTTGTCTTTGTTCTCTAGGTCATTATATAAGACTTAGAATATGTACATTTGAATTTTTTTCTACATTGTACAATATAGTCGTTAGACGTTTCATTTGGAAACTTTTGTACTAAACCATTTCTTGTGCATCTTAAACACATGAAACAATTTGAAAAGTTTCTTTCTTTGTTTAAATGTGAATGTTGATGCTTTAAATCCATTTAACTTTAATATTTGCTCAAATTTGCATTGTTGTTCTTCTATTGTGCGTTCAATGCTTTATAAGGAAACTTCAACTTTGATGCAATTTGTGCATCTTAATCACACATTTTAACTTTTGCAATGTTTCTTTAATTGTAGAAATTTGAACGTTGAAGCTTTAACACATATATATTTTACCTTTCTATAATTTTGAATTGTTCTTCATCTTTCTCAGATTAAATGCTTCAAAAAGGAATCTTTCGATTTGAAAGTTTCAATGCATCTTGATCGCTCGTTAATCTTTGACATACTTTTATGTTTGTAAATCTTCAATCATTAAGGCTTAATATCGCTCTTCTCACTAACCACACAAATCACATGTTGTGACACCTTCGTTTTAAAAGGAAACTTTGACTTTGAAGTCTTTGCGCATCCCAATTGTTGTAAGCAATTTCTAAAAACAATTTTGAATATCATAAACTACAAGAATTTTTTTTTTAATAGAAGTTATTTAGCGGAGGTTAATATAACCCTAAGAATTTATTTAATTAATGGAGGTTTTTCTAAAATCTCAACAAAATAACGGAGGTTTTTTTAACCTTAGTTAAATTTCAAAGGTTTATTCTAAAATCTCAGCAAACTAACGGAGGTTTTTTTAACCTTCGTTAATTAAGGTTTATTTTAAAACCTCCGCAAAATAACGCAAATCTTTTAACCTTCGTTAATTTCTAAAGGTTTATTTTAAAACCTCTGCAAAATAATGAATTTTTTTAACCTTAGTTAATTTCCAAAGGTTTATCCTAAAACCTTAAAAAAAATTGAGCTTTTTAACCTTAGTTAAATTTTCAAAAATTTATTATAAAACTTTAACAAAATATTTTGGATTTTTTTAAAATTTCAATAAATAAATATAATTACATTTTTTTTATAAATAAATAATTAAAAATATAGTTTTAATATATTTGATAACTAAATTATTTAAAAAATTTAAAAGTGTAATTTTAAAAAAATAACAAATTTAACAAAGATTTGATTCTTTTAACAAAATTTAATATAACCTCAATAATAAACTTAATTAAAAAAAATTAACTCTTTTGTTTAACCTCCGATAAGTTACTAAGGTTGATTTCAAAACCTCACAAAAATTTGCTCAAAATTTATTTTATTTTAAATTTTTTTCTCATCTTTTCTAGGTTCTCATTTTCCTATTTCCTTGTCATCCCTTGATGTGTTTTGATATATTCATCTTATGATTCATTGGCGGGTTCATGAAACTGGAACAACTCCGGTGACAAGTGAAATTGGTGCACGAGTTTGATCAAAGAACGGTCATGGTGCAAATCGAAGAAATGTGTCGTCATCGTTTCTCTCGCACTACTTTCCACTGTTCCCTCACTCCCCCCTTTCCCCACCAAGAAATCACGATTACTCTTGACTCCGATCTGAATCTCCTCAATTTACTTTCTACCACCGCGATGGATATCGCGAACGGCGTCATGTCAAAGATGGAGGTGTTGGAGCGCGATAATGCGTCGAAGAAGGACGATATCTAGGAGCTGAGGATGGAGATCGAGTCGTTGTGGCAAGAGGCGGAGGAGATGGAGTCAGAGGTGAATGCCACCGAGGAGGCCGGATCAAAGGCTACAGCGCTTTGTAGCGTGTTCGAGGATCAAGAGAGAACACTGATGTTTCTGGAGAGGGAGAAGAAGACTTTGAAGCAGCTAAACGCAGAATGCGAAATGAAGATGCACGATCTGGAGCGGAGGATCGGTATTCTGGAAGTGCGGAAGAACGAGGAGCAGAGCAAGAGAGTTCGCGAGGAAGAGGAGATGAGAGAAAAGTTTGGCGAGAAAAAGAAACAGATTGAAACGCTAAAGCAGAGAAAAGGTTCGCATACTAGCCGTTTTCTGGGCTTGAGTATTCCTTGCACAAACACTACAACTACCAGATTTCGAAAACAAATGAGTTGCACGGGGTGCAGTTCTTCATGAAATCACAGGCGTTTGATGCAAAATATCTGATGGGGAATGATTTCGTGTGGTGGTTGAGGAAAATGTGATAAAAGATCGAGTAGTAATAATTTGACACCCAATGCTCCAAATTACATCTCCTTTATGTCTATTATTTTACCAAAATACCCCTATCACATAAGTAATCCAAAGGTGTAATTTGGAGCAAAAGAAAAATGTGGTGTCAAAAAATCATTTTTCTAAAAGATTAGTGGAGTATGCTTCAAAGATACTGTCAGGTGGAGATGCAGAGCCAGAGTTGTAATAGGAATATGCCTACTCCTCAATATGATAAGCTGCAGAACTTTGCAATCATGGTATGAAGGTATCTTCTTGTCTATTCACTTTGTTTTGGCTGAGCAATTGATGGAATTAGGTTAGTTTTTTAATGGATTGAAACGTATTTATTGTTGTAATTGTAGGCCTTAAACAAGAGGGTGAGTGAATTATTTATAAACATTTTTCGCAAATATTGAAAGTAGAGTGAAGTTCAATGAATAATCAAAGAATAAGACCAGATCAGCCAACAAATAAAACTGTTTTAAGTTGATTCTAGAAAATCAACCGATTGTTGATGCGAATCAATCGATTGTTTTTACCAGCAGTGACTAAAAAACAAGCTAAAACAAATTTAAAGGAGATAAGGGATAGAAATATCACACAACAAATTTATATTGGTTCACTCTTAACCAAGAGCTACATCCAGTTCCCAAAAACCTCTAAACAATCCATTAAGCAATCAAAAACCTTGATTACAAACCACACACCAAAGAGGTGATCTTGAATCCTTCAAGAACACACACCTCCTAGATCTGCACACACCAGTCTTTACAGAATTACAGAGATCAAGAGAGAAATTGAATGATCACACCTGATACAATCAAAAGATTGAATTGAAAAAAATTACAAAGAAATAATATTTCACTCTTTAAAAGAATCCAAAGCTTGAAGCAATCTTGGAGAAAACTGATTTGAAAGGTATAATTTGATTTCATAACAACTAGGAGCGTATAACAAATTTATTTATACTCTAAAAAGTTGTTAAAAACATTTAATGCAAGAGTCAAATCAGTTTTGAATCATTTAAGAAAAATTTAACAAACTTAACAGATTCTATTAAGGATTTTCAAAAATCAATCGGTTGATTTCTCGAAACAACCGGTTGAATTGGTTTGACAGCAAAGTCAAACAAAGTCAAGCCTTTTCAAATCCTTTCAAAAACCACTAAGTGTAAAACAACTGGTTGTTTTTCCATTTCTTTAGAAAACACTTTTTTTAAAAAAAAAATATCTTGATTAAACCAAGTTTGGATTATAACAAATAGTGGATTTACAAATTCAAACTACCCAGAACACACACACAAGCAATCATATTCAACTCTTTAAAAGAATCCAAAAGCTTGAAGCAATCTTGGAGAAAACTGATTTGAAAGGTATAATCTGATTTCATAACAACTAGGAGCGTATAACAAATTTATTTATACTCTAAAAAGTTGTTAAAAACATTTAATGTAAGAGTCAAATCAGTTTTGAATCATTTAAGAAAAATTTAACAAACTTAACAGATTCTATTAAGGATTTTCAAAAATTAATCGGTTGATTTCTCAAAACAACCGGTTGTATTGGTTTGACAACAAAGTCAAACAAAGTCAAGCCTTTTCAAATCCTTTCAAAAACCACTAAGTGTAAAACAACTGATTGAAACGATAAAACAACTGGTTGTTTTTCCATTTGTTTAGAAAACACTTTTTTTTTTTTTTAAAATATCTTGATTAAAACAAGTTTGGATTATAACAAAGAGTGGATTTACAAATTCAAACTACCCAGAACACACACAAGCAATCATATTCCACTCTTTAAAAGAATCCAAAGCTTGAAGCAATCTTGGAGAAAACTGATTTGAAAGGTATAATCTGATTTCATAACTGATGTGAATGCAATAACAAGAATACATGATTCTTTGACATTCTTAGGAGCAACTTGAGTTGGTCATGAAATGGCACTTTACTTAGAATTGGATCAATGTTCTAATTCAAGAACTCACCAAG
>Ga0123342_1009229_pt1 | contig 11928 bp, 7 predicted proteins | sample Turbeawhitnodule_FD_89960 | JGI IMG/M metagenome (GOLD analysis project Ga0123342, IMG submission 89960) | Root nodule microbial communities of legume samples collected from Mexico - Turtle bean Mexico white nodule | ecosystem: Host-associated > Plants > Roots > Nodule | place: Mexico: Nepantla... | reverse complement strand
TCGTTAAGACAAGTATTTTATGCACACCATTGGACATCGACACCAATAAGAATATGAGAACCTGGACATAGGATGTTTGTCGACAATCCAAGCCTATACATTTAATTATGCCTTGATAAAGATCTGCTTCTTTTCCACCCTTAAAAATTACATGATTTCTCATCTTCTATATGTTTCATACGACTACTAACCACATACTCTTCCATATTAGATTTCCTTTTTTGGTTGGGTTTTGTGATAAAAAATAGTTTGAAATGTGGACCAGGTTTGCAATGCCGAAACAATTTGGACTTTTATCCATACATATCCCACACCCCAATTACCACTCTACACGTAAAAAAAAAAAGGTGCTCCATTGTTTCCTCAGCCTCACCACACATGACATACATAGGATTAGACATCAAGACCTTTTTTGTATCGGTTTATCCCTAGTCGGAAGCCTATCTTGGAATACTCTCCAAGTAGCAAATAATATTGTTGGTGATATTTGATCTTCCAAAGGACCTTATATATTTCTTTATTATCCCCAACATTTATTTTGGAATTTTTCTAGTAGTGACTAATTGTTGCAACTTTTGGCCTTCACTAGTGTTGAGTTTTTTAAGTTGTTGTTTAGTTTGCTCTTTTTGTTAATAACTTTTCAGGGTTTTCAAATATGAGTGTTGGTAGATGAGGGAACTTTATATCTATTAGGTGATGTTCCTTTTGTTATCGGGTGTGTTGAGACCATAAGGTCTCATATGTTCATGAAACAACAGGTATAGGAGACCCTTGTGCTCTTAGGTTCTGTTTTGTATACGAATTAGAGTATCCCATAAATACTTCAATCAAATTTTTAATTTCTACTGATAAAATAATTCAAATTCATGTATCTCTTTTTTTTCTCAACAAAGAATAAAATGAATTAACTGAAACATTTAAGATATATTTCAACCTTGTAAAAAAAAAATCAAGTTCTCAAAATAATTTTTGCAAGGCATGCACCCTAAAAAAAAACTCCTGGAATTGGACTCCAAAAATACTGCCTACACACACAAACACTTTCTATTCCTAAAACCATTCATGTGTCCCTTTCTAACCTTCTCAAATTTTCATGTTACATATACCCTATAAAATAAGGATGGGAGGGGTAACTAGCAAATGAAAAGATGTGTAAAATTACAAATATTTTATTGTCTATTCATATTATCTATCAGTGTTTAAGATTTTGCTTTAATTAATTAGACATAGTTGGAGGTAAGTAAAATTTGAGTAGATAATTAGAAATATATTTGATTACACGAAACATATAATTACAATAAACCTGGAGAGGGTGATGCCACAACATCCAGCTAGAAATGTTGCGTATATTACTCACGTAAGTAGAAAATGAGAGAATTGTCAATTGATGGGGAATTGATTGGACTATGTACCATATATCTAATACAATGAGGATAATTAAGGTTAATTTAAGATTTCATGATGATTAATCGTGATAAATATTTTTTCTTGTGTCAAATCACTACAAGAAAATCATGAGATAGAAATTAATTTTAGATAAAAAAAAAATAATTAGTTGCTATAATGACTAAATTAGAAACTATTTTAGAGATTAATTTTATTTTATTTTTAAATTAGTTTCTATTACTGTTAAATAGTTTCTAAATTTGTACCTAATTAGCTACCAATATTTTAACTACCAATTATTTAGATTCTAAATTTAGTAGCAAAAACTTTGATAGCTAATTAGATAACAATTTAGAAACCATTTAACAATATAAACTAATTTAGAAACCAAAAGTTTTTTTAATTGTTAAGATGGTCTCTAATTTAGTCACTATAGCAACTAATTATTTTTTTTATCTTTAAAATTGATTTCTATTTCATGATTTTCTTGTAATAAATAAAAGAAAAAAGAACATTATTTTGGTAAAATTGAAGTTAATCTTAATTAGTTTTACTCCATTTAATAACATTACTTCAATAATATCCTTCATTGAATTAATAATGCACTATCAATAAAAGAAATAATGTTAATTAATTTTTTAATTTACTTGATTGTTTTTCTATATGTGAAATTGAAGAGTTCGAATCATCATATTGTAAGGAATAAACATTCCTTTACAAAATTGTGAATGCAAAAAACAGGTGTCACAATATCAAATAATGATAACTTTATATATAGCAATTATAACTTAGTATAATTATGACAAAAAAAGGACACTAGTTGATCCGGACCCCCCTTTTTTATAGTACCTGTTCAAAGGGTTGCCGGTTTGTTAAAATTCAAGTATTTATTAAAAAAATTAACATTCGGTAATAATTCACATTTGAAAATCCATTTCTACCACTCAAATAAATTTAACATATCTAACTCATGTTTTGTGAGTATTATCCTATGTGTTTCTTTTTAACAAATGTAAAGTATAGAAAAGTGATAATTGTAGAAAATTTTAAAGGAACGTCACCTTCATATTATATATTTGATTTATTAAAAATAACTTTTAGTATAAAATATGGTTTAGGAAAAGGAATAAAGGAAAGACAACATGCACTTGTCGAAACTACAAATGTGAAGAAGCACAAAGTAGGGATACGTATCGTACTAGCTACAACTAGCACCCCACCAATAATTTCCCCCCAAAATAATTGAGATAGCAAAATCTATATAATTGTTAAGTGGATCATCACTCAATCAAAAAATATTTAATGGTTCAGTTAATCTAAAACGTATTTAGTGTTTAAGAATTTTAATTTTCATTAATATTTATTTAAAAAATTAACATTAATATTGAATTAATCTTTTTGTTAATGTGTAGTCAAAATTATAAATTTAAAATCCATGTAAGTAGAATTCGGATTATTTTAAGGTTAATTGTATATTAAATTTTACTTTTTAGAAGTGAAATTTGAGTATTTTTCTTAAAACATGGTGATTTTTCTGGTAAATATGTTAATAACTCTAAAAGTAGTTTTTTCACCATGGATAATTCTATAAGATTTGTCACCAAAATTCAACGTATTCTTTCTTGTTATCATGGTTGTTTGTCTTTCAATTATTTAGGAGTGTTTATCTTTGTTGGTGTTCCAAAGTGTCAATATCTTCAACCTTTTGCTGATAAAGTAAAATTGAAGCTAACATCTTGGAAAGATAAATCTCTTAGCATGATGGGTCGAATTCTGTTGGTCAATACGGTGATTATTGAATTTCTAGCTTATAACTTTAATATGTATAAATGACATATTTCACTTCTTAACCAAGTTGAGCAATGATGTCGAAATTTTATTTGGATTGGTGATATACTGAAGAAAAAAAAAAGCCATAGTCACTGTGAATTGGGATACAATTTGTTCTCCTCTCGAGAATGGAGGTTTGAAAATTATTAATCTTCGTCATGAAAATAATGCATATCTTCTTAAGCTTGTTGGAATTTTGCTTATAGCATCAGGACTTGGTCTTTGCTATTGAAAGCCAGGGTTTTTAAATCAAAATATGAGTTTAGAATGGTTTATAGATCCTCATCTCTTTGGCCTGGAATTAAGTAGTTTTATTCTACTATACTTGATTACACTTCTTGGACTGTTGATACATGTTCTTTTATTAATTTATGGAATGATAAATGGTGTTTTACTACTTCTTTAGCAAATATTGCAGGGTTATCTGATGGTGCTAGCATTTCGGATACAGTCTCTCAGTTTTGGACAGTCTGTGATTGGAATATTCCCTTATCTTTGCAGCAGATGCCTCATTTTTTTAATCATATCATGGTTAGGGAGGAACAGGATGTTCCTAATTGGATTCTATGAGTTTGGTTGTTTCTCTCTTAAATCGGCTAAGACTTTTTTCTTGGAAATAACAGTTCCCTGTGGTTGGGGTAAATTCATTTGGTCTTTATCTATTCCGCCTTCCAAAACTCAAGTACTCTGAAAAGTTTTTCATTGGCGGCTTCTTACAGATCAACATATTCAGAATAAAGGTTTGCATATATTTTCTATGTGTACGCTTTGTGAAAAAACATGAAGAATCTATTCAACATTTTATTTTTTGAATGTTCTAATGCTTTGCATATTTGGAGTTGGGTTCGACAGATCTTTCATAATTATCATTTCTCTAATAGTGATGATCTTCTTTCTTTTATTAAGAGTGATGGTAGTCCTTTGATTAAATTGATTAAGCGATTAAGCTTGTTGTGGTAACTTTTTCTATTTGGATGATATAGCGTATGAGAAATTATGCTAGATTTCAGGATAAGATTGAGGTTTTTAGGGCTATATCAGTATTTAAAGATTAACTTGTTTAGTGGAAAAATCGTCTAAAGCTTCAATGAAGAATGATATGTTGGATTTCAATGTGATTAAGTATGTTGGTATTAATAATCATAGTGGTAAAGTTTTTCGTCCTCTTCCTATTAGATGAGAGTTTCTTTCACCCAGGTTGAGTTAAAATTAACATTGATGGGGCTGCTAGGTGTATCTTGATCTTGCTACTTCTTGAGGTATTTTTCGTGGGAGTATGGGGGAATTTATTGGTGCTTTCTCTGTGTTTCTTGATGTTCAGACTGCTATGGTTGCTGAGTTTTATGGAGTTACACATGCTATGAAAGAAGCTTAAAAGATGGGACTTACTAATGTCTGGCTTGAATGTGATTATGTCTTGGTTTGTGTTGCGTTTACTGCTAGGACTAATGTTCCGAAAATGCTTCGTAATCGATAGAATACTTGTCTTAATTATTGTGGAAAAATCAGGTTTAGGGTTATTCATATTTTTCGTGAAGGGAATGTGTGCTGATAAGTTGGCTAATTTGAGATTTATTCATAGAGAATAATTTAATTGGTATAATAGGCTTCCATCTAGTTTCTTTTTAGAATTCTTTATGAATATGTATAGTCTACATATATATCGTTTTTGTTAACATATGGATTTTGACATATTCCTCCCATATTTTTGTATTTTTTTTAATAATATTTTTTTCATGTAATGACAGATGATTGTTGTTACTTGAAGTGTCAGCTTAGCTCAGATGTCAAGTTACATAATGATATCTAACATGAAAGATTTTAAAAGTGAAAATTACTAAAGATAAAACATGTGTTTTATTAAATAAAACTAACGGAACTAAGAATTTTGTTTTTTTTTTTACTGTACTAAAAATTTAATATTTTTCATACTGAATTGACTATTTATCCAATAAAATATTATGTGAGAATATTTTTTATTACTGAAAAAATATAATTTATAATTAGGAATGACAAATGAATTCATGTTGGATTGTGGATAACCATTCTAATTTTGATAGTTCATATAAAATAGGTATGGATACTGGTATGGATAATGTCCAATTTCTTAAAAATGGGTACGAAGAAATGAGTATATACACCAAATTTATATTATTTTTTTCTATGACACACATTTGATTTTTATTTTACTTTTATAATTACTAACATTTATCCGATTATTATTTGATATTTATATAATTATAATTTTTTTTTTTAATATTTGACATTGAAGATAAGAAAATGTATATTATTTTATCATTGAATTATTGATAGTACTATGTATCCTTTATTATGATTTTTTTAAAAAAAAAAATATTTAATTAATATTTAGAATAGTTAGTGAGTATGAGTATATTCATTATTCTTACTCGTTAGTTGTGGGAATGAGAATAGAAAGTAAAACTTGCATCCCTAATTTTCATCCTTATTTATAATAAACTTATTACATTGATTTACGAGTAATTATTATGAAAAATATATTATGATAAATTATATGAATAAAATATCATATATTACCTATTAAATTATTACTCTTACTTGAGATAGTACGTAAATTTCTTTAAATATATTATATAAATCGATCTATTTTATATAAATTGATCTTCTCCTAATTATATATTATAAATTGGATTAATATTTATTTAATGTGAGATTTATAACACTCTCAATAAATCTTGTTAAGATAAATTTTGGTACCATATTAAAAAGTTAATTTATGTTTAACTTAATCTTGTAAAATTTACTTATAAAATAAAATTTGTCTTTACTTCTATATATCATTACAAACAAAATTACATTACCTACATAAAAAAAAATCATAAGTAGAGACAAAAATTCGTAGGTAATTAAAAATTATCCATGGGTCAAAATCCATAAGTAATCCAGACATAGATAAATTTCCTAAAAAAAATTATTTGTTGGTAAAATTTTATTATTTAGTATTAGTTGATAAAAATAATAATATTTTAAATAATAATAAAAATATTCATAAATATATTATTATTAATAATATTATAAAAATGGTTGAAAATAATAATAATATTAATAATAGTAAAATAATAACAATAATACTAATAATATTAATAATTACAATATTATTATTATTATTACTATTAATAATATTTATAATAATAATAAAATAATAATAGTAATATTATTATTAATAATATTAATAACTACAATAGAAATAAAAATAAAAATAAAAATATTATTATTATTAATAATAATATTATTATTAATATTAATATTATTAATATTATTTGCAGATACATAGATAATTTACTTATGGATCTTTATATTAATATTATCCACATATATAACATATATAAGTTCGGAGATAAATTTACCTAAAGATATATATTAGTGTGTAATATTAATAAGAATAAAAATAATAATAATATTTGTATTATTAATATTAATATTAATAATAATAGTTGTATTATTAATATTAATAAATAAATAATAATATTATTGTTGTTATTATTATTAATATTATTAATAATTTATATATAATGTTGAATTTATATATATATATATATATATATAATCTACTTACAAATTTGTATTTATAGATTATTTTTATCTATAAATATATATTGAATTTACCAACAGAAATAATATTTAGATATAATATTGACGGATAAATATAGTGAACAATATCCATTTGTAATATTAAATTTACTTCTATATTTGTAATTTTAATGTAATAATCAATGAATAATTTTAAAATTTTTTGTATTTATAATATATATATATTCTGATTATAATGAAAAATTATGATTTGATAACTTGATGTTATGTATAATTTTTAATGTGATGGGTTTTAAAAATATATATTGGTAGGTAAATTAATTGATATTATGATAATATGTGTTATTAATTGTGGTGGACCAATGACATTCTTCTTCACCCTCCTTTGCCTCTTATTTACTGTGAGGGCCAGAATAGCTTGCCTCCATCTGTTGCGGTATCCTCAGCGCCATGAGCAGGGCCACCAAGAAGGCTCCTCCTTCTCGCTTGTGACCGTTTTGTACACTAACCATTCATGTAAAACCCTTCTGACACTATGTCTCTTTGCCCTCTCTCTCATCATCATTCCATACACCATTCATATCTTACCAACATCACATTGGAGGTATAAGAAGGTCATCATCTTCTTTGCTTCTTTTTCATGCGATGCTGTCATTCGGGTTAGTTATCCTAAAAGTTTTCAGGAGATACAACTTATTACTTGCTTATCTTATAAAACAATACTGCATCGTTCTATTAGTTAATGTACATACATTTAATATCTAATCCATCCAGATAAAATTTTCTACTTAACTGGTGTAAAAGTATATTAATGTTGAAAAATCATAACTAATTCTTTTTTTGGTATAGATACAAAATAGATACTTGCAGAAGTAATAAACAAATAATAAAAAATAAAATAAAATAAAACAAAATAATGACAAAAAAAAATTTAACATGAGAAAACTCTTAACTTGAGAAATAAAAATTCACGGTACTTAGTCAAAAAAATGTCTTTACTATGAAAGGAGAATTACAATATTTGTTTTTTTTAAGATACCACTTAATTTCACTCAAGAATGATGAAATATAATGTTTCTCTATCATTTTACTAGGATTTTCTAATCTCACGCTATGGTAAGTATCTATTCTCTCATTTATCTTTATGTTGCTTTTTTCCCTTGTTGTATCTCGTCCTTACAAGTTCTTTTTTTTATAAAGAATGAGATGAATGTTTCTTCCTATAAAGATAATGAATAATTGATGTTTGTTGCATTTTCAAGATACTTAAAAATATTATCTTTAACTTTCAAGATTGAGTGTCTTCAAATAAATATAATCCCAAGACTTTGTAATGTCCATCATTGAATGTACTCAATGGATCAATTACCAATATTCATTGATCATAGTCTCCTATTAAATTAAGGATGGATTCCCAACAATTACATACTGTTATTTAAAAAAAAATATTTATTATATAATCACTAACAAAGTTTCAGGATAACAATATGAAAAACAATTAATATATGATTATAATTTTCTTTATAAATCGTAAGAGAATGTAATTCTTATTTAGGAAGGGAAGTGGTGTCCGTTCTAGATCTAGATTGATATCATTCTCTTTATCCGTAAACGGGTTGAAATGACCATAAAGTATATTTTTAATTAAATTAATTCTTTGCTGATAAAAAAAACTAATATTTTAAGAATGACTTTTAAATTTTAAATTAATAGCAATTTGAAATATAAGTTATTGTGAATTCACAAAATATTTTCAACGTATATGTAACCTTCTCTATTCTAACATGAGAATACAAATTAATTAAAAATTATATTTATATGGTTGTAAAAATATTATTTTCCTATCTTATATTTGATTGGTATTAGTCCTTATATATAACTAAAAATACAAATTTCCTGAAAAGAAAATATATATACAATACTTTTTTATAACATTTTAACAAATATGAAAATAAATTAGCTCACTTCACATTGAAAAGAAAAATCCTTAATTCCAAGAAAGTTACATTCTTATTCTATCTAACTAAACTATATCTTCTATCTTAATTATTTTAAAATTCAAAATATATTCGTGAGAATATAAAAAGTTCCTTTATAAAATATATAAAAACGAAATCACTATTATTTTTAGATATATTTATAAATAATATTTCAATTATACTAAAAAAAATATTTTACTCATGACAAAAATCTGTCAGTAAATAAAATTGCCAACGAAAAAATATTAGAAAAATCCATCAATAATTAGTAATATTTTGTTTAATTTAATAATGAAATTTATCAACATATAATATTGACGCTTAATTACGGATGAATTTTATGATATTTAATTTTTATTTTTAATTTTTTAATTTTTAGATCCATCGGTAAAATTCGTTGGTACTGACAGACATAAAACTTTCGGTACTTTCACCCGTCAGTAATTAAAAAATTATCGACAAACACACACATCAATAATTTTCCAATTGATAAATTAATAATTTCTTATAATGTTAAGATGTGATTCAAGTGTACTATCAATTTTAAACAAACATCAAAGAATGTAAAATATTTATTCATTCATATTTAACAAAGTATACAAAAAATTGTTTTTATATTTGACAATGTAAAAATATTATATTGAACAATTGTTGATTGATAGATACATTGGTTTAAAGCTTAATATCATATCTAAAAACTTTTATAGATAATGTACATGCTTTAAAATAATATTTGAACTAGGTAAAATTATTAGAAGATATTATGATAGAAAAAATATTGTATTGGGAGGTGAGTGACTCTAAGGGTGCCTTAATTAAAAGGTAAGGTAAAGCAAATACATGGATAAAAGGAGTTGCGACAGCTTTTTGGTGATTTCCTTAATGCATCTTAATTATTGTTGGAAGGGATATTTATTTACAACAAGATATGGTATCGTTGGTTGTTGTTGGTTGGAAACAACTTGGTTTCTAACATATATCAAATCTATGAAACAAGAAAGATGCATTTAGCTTTTATCAAATCATTGTACAGTATTGCTTCATATAAATCAACCCAAGTTCGGGTCCAAGTCATTCAGGATGTTTCTGCCGATGGTTAGTTCATAAAGCTGATAAGAATTGGTGATTGTCTCCAACAGTACACGATACATGTTATGTTACTACAAAAATAGAATTGTTTTTTGAATGAGTAAAAAGCGCATATGAGCTTTTGGCAAAAGTGTTATATATCTAGAAATGTTTAAACCCATTAGCTTTTGATTATGCTCGTTAATGGAATTTCTATTTATTGTTTTGGTATGGGTATGGAATATACCAGATACCAAAAGTACGATGAATTTATAATATATAAATAGAATAATTTTTATTTTATAAATTAGTTTTATAAAAATAAATAAATTTTAAATTTATTTTTTAATATATATTATAATACATTTTAATAAAATTTGTTGAGAATTGAACTAGTAATAAATATATATTTATTATAGTCTTATTACATATTTTAATCAATAAATTAAATTTAAACTTACTTTTTATTAAAAAAATTCGTGATGTTAGAAAAATATATCGATTTTATCACTTGCGAGAATTTTGTTATGGAGATCACTTGCAAAATAAGATATATTTTTTCAGACTTGCTTTTATTAAGGTCAATCTTACATCTTTCTAGGATTCAACCACTAGTGCAAAATGAAGAAAAGACTGTTATTTATTTAGTGCCGTTTTGCGCTTACACGCATTTCGTAAAAAACGCGGAGACATTTTTGAAATTATGTTGATTTACAAATGCGGCTATTGGTAAAACCGCATTTGTAAATCCAAGCGCTCTAATTTACAAATGCGGCTTTACCAATAGCCGCATTTGTAAATCAAAACGCTAGGTTTACAAATGCGACTTTACCTAATAGCCGCAGTTGTAAATCTTTTTTACCCTAACATTTGGAGCGCACCACATTTTTTCATACTTTCTTTCTCCTCTCCGCGTTTCCTTTCACTGTTCCTGCTCCGTTCCAACTCGCGTTTGCGCCATTTCTGCTCCATTCAATTTGTTCTTCTCAGCGTTTGCGTTATTTCTGCTCCATGTAAGTTCTTCGTCCTCATCGTTTTGTGCTGCACCGAATGTATACAAAAAAATTTCGTTTTTCTTTGGTCTGGTAGTTATTGTTACATTGTCTTCGTGTTTGATGGGTTTTTCTCTTTGCTCCGTCGCAACTTCATTGTCTGCCACTGCCTTCGCTGTCGCCGCCCCCGCTTCTGCTCCTTGTGCACTCTTCACCAACGAAGCCTTCTCACACAAGGTTGGTGGGTTTTTTAAATTTTTTGATTTTTTTGAATGTTATGAATTTGTTTTTTTTATGTATTAATTATAATTTTTATTTTTTAAAATTTATATTATTCAATAATTATTATAATTTGTACTTATGTTATGTTAGTTGTTAGTTTTGAATAGAATTATCGTTGTTGTATTGAGTCTGAGGGTGTTCGACCCTCGGCAATAATACGTGCTGGAATTGAGTCCGAGGGTGTTCGACCCTCGGCAAACATGTGAGATAGAACCCTGATTCTGAATGATTATTGTAGAATATATAATGGATCGAAATTGGATGAATTTTGTTTGTATAAGTGAGGAGTACGAAAGAGGAGTAGAAGAATTTATACAATTTGCACAACGTAACGCGATTAATAGTGGTCATGATGGAGCAAAAATCAGGTGTCCGTGCGTTAATTGTTTGAATGGAAGGATACTGGATGTTAATATAATGAGGGAGCACCTGCTATGTGATTGGTTTCTTCGATCTTATACAACTTGGACATGGCATGGTGAATTATTAAATTTACCACGTGTTTCCGTAACTGAAGAATACGTGGGGTCCACCATGGATGAAGCAGTACACGATGATATAGATGATGATCAATTGGAGGACATGATTCGTGATGTAGGAGTTGAGTCTTTTGCAAAAGCGCATGGATATGGAAGTATGTCAAGCGATGCAGAGACTCCATTGTATCCTAGATCAACTAACTTCACACGGTTGTCGGTGGTGTTAAGATTGATGAATTTGAAGGCAATAAATGGATGGACTGATAAAAGCTTCACGAAATTGCTTCAGTTGTTGAAGGATATGCTTCCAGAGGGAAATACTCTACCTAATCGTAATTATGA
>Ga0123342_1009228_pt1 | contig 11930 bp, 9 predicted proteins | sample Turbeawhitnodule_FD_89960 | JGI IMG/M metagenome (GOLD analysis project Ga0123342, IMG submission 89960) | Root nodule microbial communities of legume samples collected from Mexico - Turtle bean Mexico white nodule | ecosystem: Host-associated > Plants > Roots > Nodule | place: Mexico: Nepantla... | reverse complement strand
GAGCGCATGGGCGGGATGGCATAGCCATCCGGCGAAAGCACCCATGCGCGGTAAGCAGGCTCCTGACGGGGCCTTTTTTATGGCTGGAATTCAGCGCGCCTCGTCAGGCTTTCACCATCTCCCACGGAAAAAGAGACCAACGCCATGACGGGCCACAATCCCATTGACACTTCGAGCACACCAACGACCCGGACAACCGCTGTCCCTTCCACTGCTAGCCCGCCGCGGCTGACGACCCTCATCCTGCTCTCGGCGATCGCCGTGTTGCCGGAACGCGATCCTGCCGTCGCTACCGCATATTGCCGCGACGTTCCGAGCTGATTTCGCACTCGTCAACCTCGCAGTTGCCGGCTACGCGATCGCTACCGCCTTGACGAACCTCGTCGCAGGCGCAATCTCAGATCGATACGGACGCAGGACGGTCGCATTAATTGCGATTTCGATATTCATCGCCGCGTCTGTTGGCTGTGCGCTCGCGACCAATATTGGCGTCTTCCTTCTGTTTCGGGCGATGCAAGCGTCCATAGCGACCTGCTTTTCCATCGCGCTCGTCGTCATCAAGGAAACGTCGGCCGAACGCAAAGCGGCGAGCAAGTTGGGTTATCTGGCCATGGGATGGGCGATCGCACCGATGCTCGGTCCGCTGTTTGGCGGGTTTCTGGACGAGTTGTTCGGATGGCGGGCAATCTTCGTCGTCTTCGCGATCCTTGGTGCGGCAGCACTCGCCTTGTCTATCAGCGAGCTGAAAGAGACTGCTGCGATCTCTTCCGGCGCAAGGGCCAACTACCTCGCCTCCTATGGCCAGCTACTGCATTCGGCACGGTTCTGGACGTACACCCTGTGCATGACCTTCTCCATGGGCACACTTTACATCTTCCTTGGAGGCGCACCGTTGGCGATCGGCAAATCGCTTGATGGGTCAACCGCGGCACTGGGCCTCTACATGGGAATGATCCCCGTAGGCTTTATCCTGGGCAGCTATTTGGCTGGCCGCTACGCCTCCAGACTTCCGCTCGCCACCATGCTTGTTCTCGCGCGTCTGCTGACGTGCATGGGGCTGTTGGTCGGTTTGAGCCTGTCGATGTCGGGAAATACCCACATCCTGGCATTCTTTGGGCCTTGCGTGTTCATCGGCATCGGCAACGGGCTGACCATGCCTGCCGCCAACACCGGCGTGCTTTCGGTGCATGCGGAACTCGCCGGAACTGCCGCAGGGCTGGCCGCTGCGATGTCGATCGCCGGTGGAGCGCTTGTCGTCGCGATTGCCGGCGTGTTTGTCGCGCAGTCAGCAACAGTCCATGCGCTCTTCGGGGCGATGCTGATATCGGCATCACTCGCAATGTTGGCAGCGCTCTACGCGGCTTTGCTGGATCGACCTATTGCCGAGCCAATTTCCTAGCGGGAGCGGTCCCCAAGCGGTCCGATAGCGGGAGTGTCCCCACCCATTGAAAAGGGCGACCCGATCGGGCCGCCCTTCTTGTGCGTTCAAATGAGCCTGCGTCTCAGAACTCGGTCCAGTCTTCCTTGACGGCCGCGGCGGTTGCTGCCTTGCCGGCGAAGGCGCTGGCGACACGGCTGTTCAGGACACGAGCCGGAGAGGCGACCGGACGCGATGCGGCGTGGGCGGGAGCGGCACGGGAGGCTGCGGCGGCGACATTGTTGCCGAGGTTGAACTGCCGCAGCAGATCGTCGAGGGCGCCGGCTTCCTGAGCGAGCGAATGGCTGGCCGCCGTCTGCTCTTCGACCATGGCCGCATTCTGCTGCGTGCCCTGGTCCATGTTATTGACGGCGGTGTTGATCTCCTGCAGGCCGATCGACTGCTCGCGCGTTGCGGTGACGATGGCGCCGACATGCTTGTTGATCTCCTGGACGGCGCCGACGATCTCGGCCAGCGCCTTGCCGGTTTCGTCGACGAGCGAGACGCCGGCATTGACCTGCGTGCCCGACGTGTTGATCAGCGCCTTGATCTCCTTGGCGGCGTTCGCCGAGCGCTGCGCCAGTTCACGCACTTCCTGCGCGACGACGGCAAAGCCCTTGCCGGCCTCACCGGCACGTGCCGCTTCGACGCCGGCATTCAGCGCCAAAAGGTTGGTCTGGAAGGCGATGTCGTCGATCACGCCGATGATATTGCTGATCTCACCGGAGGACTTTTCGATCTCCTGCATCGCAGAGACGGCCTTGCGGACGACATCGCCGGATTTCTCGGCGCCTAGGCGCGTGCGCTCGACCAGCTGGCCGACATCCTCGGCCCGCTTGGCGGAGTCGCGAACGGTGGTTGTGACCTCTTCGAGCGCTGCTGCGGTTTCCTCGACGGCAGCCGCCTGCTGCTCGGTCCGACGTGCGAGATCGTCGGCAGCCGAGCGGATTTCGCCGGCGCCGGCATTGATCGCGGAAGCATTGCGGCCGACGGACTGGAGGGCGCCCTGCAGCTTCTCGACGGCGTTGTTGAAGTCGCTGCGCAGGCGATCGAATTGCGATGCGAAGGGCGTCGTGATGCGAACGGCGACGTTGCCGTTGGCGAGATCGGACAGACCGCCTGCAAGGCCTTCGATAGCAAAGCGAAGTTCTGTTTCCTCGCGGGCCTTCTGTTCGTCGCTCGCCTGACGCTGATGCTCGGCGTCGCTACGCATGCGGTCTGTTTCGCCGGAGAGGCGAAGCTTCTCGATTGCCGCATCCTTGAATACGAGAACCGACTGGGCCATGCGGCCGACTTCGTCCTGCCGGTCCAGGGCCGGAACGTCGATGTTGTTCTGACCGCCGGCAAGGCGTCCCATCGCCGAGGTCATGCCGACGATCGGGCGAACGATGCTGCGCGACAGCATCCAGGCAAGAAGGACGGCGGCAAAAGCGGCAGCGATGCCGCCGGTCAGCAGCGTGGCACGGAGATCGCTGCCGGCATCTGCCTGCAAAGCCGCAAGCGCGTTCGACTCATCGCGCGCGGCAGCCTTGATCTTGGCGGACGCCTGACGGAACCCGTCGAGCTGGCCCTTTGTTTCATTGACGCCGATCTTGACGATCTGGTCGATCGGCATGTCGGTTTCCTTGCGAGCCTTGGACTGCGGTTCGGCAAGCTCGTGGAAATAGAGATCGGCGGCCCTCTGCATACCGTCGATCTGTGGATGAAATCACTGTTGCCGGCTGCGGTTTCGCGTGCAGCGGCGATCGCCTTCAGCATGCGCTCGCGGTTGGCAAAGATGTCACCATAGGTGCTGTCGCTGCGGAACAGCAGGAAGCCGCGCAGGTTCACCGCCTGTTCGAGCATGGCCTGCAGCGCGTCATCGATCTGGTTGACCAGACGCTCGGATTTCTTCTGCTGCTCGGAAGCGGCGGAAACGGCGCCGGCTTTCGAGTAGACAAAGGCGGAAACGGACAGAAAGATAAGGATCAGCACTGCGAATGTCGCAGCGAGCTTACCATTCAAGGACATGCTTCTAGCAAACATCAGTCAATCTCTCCTGACGGCCTGCGGCCATGGGGAAACGGCACGCCAAGGCATGCCCGGACAATTCGGCGGATGGGAACATGATCGGCAAATTGGGAGGTGGGCCATCATGGCGGGAAGCAGCTTCACGAGCCGCTGCAATCCGCCCGACCCTATGACGGCAGACTTTAAATTTGCTTAAGTTTGTGCGACGCGGCGAACGTCGCGCGAGACACGGAAGCGTTTCTGGAACAAAAGGCTTGCAAGGCTTGGCTTTGCCCTGCATGGACAGCGCATGTCAGATCAGAACACGCAACGCCTCGACCAGCTTCTTGTCAGCCTTGGTCTCTTCGCCAGCCGGTCCCGCGCGCGCGATGCCGTGCAGCGCGGCACCGTAAAGGTCGGCGGTAAGGTGGTGACGAAGGCCGGCGCACTATTTGGCGAGGATGCCGCCATCGAGATCGACGATCCGGCGCAGGACTATGTCTCGCGCGCTGCGTTGAAGCTGGCAGCCGCGCTGGATCACTTCAAGCTCGATCCGTCGAGGCATCGCTGTCTCGATGTCGGCGCTTCGACCGGCGGCTTCACGGAAGTCCTGCTGGCGCGCGGTGCGGCACACGTCACCGCGATCGATGTCGGGCATGGCCAGATGCATCCGCGCATATCGAACGATCCTCGCGTGACCAACATCGAAGGCCTGAACGCCCGCAACCTGACGGCCGAGGATATCGGGCACCCGATCACCTTCATTGTGTCGGACGTTTCCTTCATCTCGCTGAAGCTAGCGTTGGCCCCTGCCCTCGACCTTGCGGAAAAGGGAGCCATCGCTGCTCTCCTCGTCAAGCCGCAATTCGAAGCCGGGCGCGATGCGATCGGCAAAGGCGGGCTTCTCAAGGACCCGTCTTCGGCGCCTGATGTCGCAGCCGAACTCGAGCGTTGGTTCGTCGAAGATATGGACTGGAACAGCCTTGGCCTCATCCCCTCCCCGATCGCCGGCGGCGACGGGAACCAGGAATTTCTACTCGCAGGAACGAAACCTTGAGCACGCAAACAGTTACGATCGAAAAGCTCGGCGCCCAAGGCGACGGGATCGTGCATGCAGACGGCGCGCCGATCTACGTGCCCTTCACCCTGCCCGGCGAAACCGTCGCCATCGCGCGCGTCAAAAACCATGGCACGCTGATGTCCATCGCGACCCCATCAGGCGATCGTCAGGACCCGCCCTGCCGTCATTTCGGCCCGGACGGAGTGAACGGCACCTGTGGCGGCTGCAGCCTGCAGCACATGAACGATGCGACCTACCGCCGCTTCAAGCGACAGCTCGTCGTCGATGCGTTGAAATCGAAGGGGCTAACGCCTGACGTCGCCGACCTTGTTGCCGCCCATCCCGGCGAGCGCCGCCGCGTCGTCTTCGCCGCACGACGGACCGAGAAGGACATGCTGATCGGCTTCAATCAGGCCGAAAGCCACCATATCGTCGCCATCGAGGAATGTCCCATCTCGTCGGCGGGCATCATGGCCAGGCTGCCGGCGATCAAGGCGATTGGTGCAGCACTTGCCAATAGCGCCGAAGCGTTCCGTATCACCGTATTGGAGACGCTGTCGGGCCTCGATCTTGCGGTCGACGGCATCAAGAAGCTCTCCGACCAGCAGCGTCGCAAGGCGATTGAGACTGTGCTTTCCCTTCGCGGCATCGCCCGCGTCTCGCTCAACGACGAGATCCTCGTCGAACCATCCAAGCCGATCGTCGACTTCGGCGGCGTCAATGTCGTTCCGCCACCCGGTAGTTTCACGCAGGCGACCAAGCCGGCAGAGGACGCAATGGCGGAACTCGTTCTGGCGCATATCGGCAAGGCGAAGCGCATCGCCGATCTCTTCGCCGGCGCCGGCACGTTTTCACTTCGCCTTGCCCGGGTCGGTCGCGTGCATGCGGTCGAGAGCGAGGACAAGCCACTGGCGGCGCTAGATCATGCCGCTCGCAACACGCAGCGCCTCAAACCAGTCAGTGTCGAGAAACGGGACCTCTTCCGCCGGCCATTGATGACCTCGGAGCTGAAAGTCTACGACGCTGTGGTCTTCGATCCGCCGCGCGCCGGGGCAGAGTTTCAGTGCAAGGAATTGGCGCGCTCGAACGTCAAGAAGATTGTGGCGGTCAGCTGCAATCCCGTGACGCTCGCCCGCGATCTCGCTCTTCTTGTCGAGGGAGGCTATCGCATCACCGGTGTGACGCCGATCGATCAGTTCCTGTGGACGCCGCATGTCGAGGTCGTGGCGACGCTGGAGAAATAAGAGGTTGCCCTGCGAGCACGGCGAATCTCAACGGTCTTGAGCATCCCGAAAGGAATTCGATGCGTTTTATCAATCCCATCCCTTTCGTCCGCGACATAAATCGCTCCAAGGAATTCTACCGCAAAACACTTGGCCTGCAGATTTTGGAGGACTTCGGAAACTTCGTCCTTTTCGAGACTGGCTTTGCGATCCATGACGGAAGGTCGCTTGAACAAACGATCTGGCGGCAATCGCCTGTCACTGAAGAACCCTATGGGCGAAGAAATTTGCTTTTGTATTTTGAACATGAGGATGTCGATGCAGCATTCGAAAGCATCGCACCGCATGTCGAGCTGATCCATCCTGTCGAACGGCAAACATGGGGGCAGAGGGTGTTCCGTTTTTATGACCCTGACAGGCATGCGATCGAAATCGGGGAGCCTCAAAATCTTGGGCCTCCCAGCCATTCGTAGAGGTCCTGATCCTCGCAATAAGATCGCCGGTTCTGGCTCACGGCTACTTCTGTCGCAAGTCCCTGATTTGGGTATTCCAGAGTCCGCTAAAGGCCCGCGTTTCTGAACTGACCCCCGAAAGTTGGACAACAACCTTCGGGGGTCAGTTCATTCGTGCGGGCCTTTTCGTTCCGAGCTTTGCTTGCCTCAGGCGGCGCGACGACTGTACGCCGCAGCCTGGGATGCTTGGAGGTTGAACTGGCCAAGCAACTGCATCAGCTTTGCCGCCTCCTGCGCCAGCCCGTGGCTTGCCGCCGTCTGCTCCTCGACCATGGCGGCATTCTGCTGAGTGCCCTGGTCCATGGTGTTGACGGCCGTATTGATCTCCGCAAGTCCGGTCGACTGTTCGCGGGTCGCGGTGACGATCGCATCGACGTGGCGGCTGATTTCCTGAACCTGACCGACGATTGCCTGCAGCGCCTTGCCGGTGTCGCCGACGAGCGTGACGCCCGAGCGGACCTGATCGTTGGAGGCGCTGATCAGGCTCTCGATTTCCTTGGCGGCCTTAGCCGAACGCTGTGCCAGTTCGCGTACTTCCTGCGCGACAACGGCAAAGCCCTTGCCGGCTTCACCGGCACGTGCAGCCTCCACGCCGGCGTTCAGCGCCAGCAGATTGGTCTGGAAGGCGATGTCATCGATCACGCCGATGATGTTGGCGATCTTCTGCGACGACTGCTCGATCTCGGTCATCGCGGACACAGCCTTGCGAACGATGTTGCCGGACTCTTCGGCGCCGTTGCGGGTACGAGTGACAAGCGTGCCGGCTTCCTCGGCGCGACGTGCCGTGTCCTTGACGGTCGTCGTGATCTCTTCGAGTGCTGCTGCCGTTTCCTCGATGGAGGCCGCCTGCTGCTCCGTACGGTGGGCTAGTCCGTCCGCCGCGGTGCGGATCTCTCCGGCACCTGCGTCGATCGCGTGAGCATTGTCACCGACCTCCTGAAGGACGGCCCGCAACTTGGCGACGGAGGCATTGAAGTCACTGCGCAGCCGGTCGAGGTGATCGGCAAAGGGTGTCTCGATCGTCCGCGTGAGATCGCCTTCCGAGAGCGCGCCCAGCGCTTCGGCAAGCGCGTCGACGGCGCGCTGGATTTCCGCGGCTTCGCGGGCCTTCGAGGCTTCGTTGCGAGAGCGCTCTTGCTGAGCCTGTTCGCGGGTATGTTCGGCGGTGCGTTCGAGGTCGAGGCGTGCGAAGGAATTGTCGCGGAAGACTGCAACGGCCGCCGCCATCTCGCCGATCTCGTCCTTTCGCCCGGCATAGGGAACGGCCGCGTCGAGGTCGCCGTCTGCCAGACGGGCCATGCGGGCGGCGATCGTCGAGATCGGCAGCGAGATGCGCTTCCACGCGAGGAAGGCGGCGGCGACGGCGACGGCAAGCGCGACGACGAGGCCACCGACGATCGACAGGACGCCTGCGTGGTAATTGCCGGCAGCGGCAGAAAGCGCCGCATCCGTCGACTGGCGATCCTTTGCGAGCATTCCGTCGACGAGGGTCTGTATGTTGTTGGCGGACATCGAGAGTTCGCCGCGATAGAGGATATTCGCCTGGTTGCGCTCGCTGTCGAGTGCCAGCGCGATGATCTTGTCGGCAAGTGCCGCATCGTTGGCCAGCGCCTTCTGCAGCCGACCGAAATTCTGGTTCATGTAGTCGCTCTTCGGCTGCTTGTCGAAGGCGTCAATCGCCGTGGTGAGACGCTGGCGGCGGGCCTTCAGTGTCGTCTCGGCGTTGCGGAAATCCGTCTTGCCCGTTGCAAGGAGATAGTCGGCGTAGCTGCGGCGAACGTCGTTCAGCGTCGTGACGATCGCGTGGAGCCGCTCGGTGTTCGGAATGTTCTGCACGCCGATCTGCCGGGTGTTGGCTTCCAGATTCGTCAGCGAGAAGGCCGCGATCGCACCCTGTACCAAGGCAATGACAACAAGAGACAGGAAGAGAAGTGGAAGGAGCGTCTTTATCTTCAGTTTGGACATGGGGCGGTCTCATACGGCCAAAGTGACAAGGCCCAACCGATCAGGATCGATCGCCTGCGCGTCACTCGCCTTGGTGATATCGGGAAACGGTACGGACGATATCCGTCCTGCGTCATGCATTGGATCTCACTAGAGACGAAGATCCGTAAGATTTGATTAAAAGTAATATTTTTTAATCATCGCTGGTCGCCGCCTCCACGACCCGGCAAGCGCTTTCCCTTGCAGTCGCAGCCTCCCAACGAAAACGCCCGCGACGAGCGCGAGCGTTCTGATTTCACAGGATTGAAATCTATCAGGCGGCGCGACGGCCGTAGGATGCGACAGCTTGCGATGCGGCCTGCAGATTGAATTGGGCAAGCAGCTGCATCAGCTTTGCTGCTTCCTGCGCCAGCCCGTGGCTTGCCGCCGTCTGTTCCTCGACCATGGCGGCATTCCGCTGCGTGCCCTGGTCCATCGTGTTGACCGCAGTGTTGATCTCGGCCAGTCCGGTCGACTGCTCGCGGGTTGCCGTGACTATCGCATCGACGTGGCGGTTGATTTCCTGGACCTGGCCGACGATCGTCTCCAGCGCCTTGCCGGTATCGCCGACGAGCGTCACGCCGGAGCGAACTTGATCGGTCGAGGCGGTGATCAGGCTTTCGATTTCCTTGGCTGCCTGGGCCGAACGTTGTGCCAGTTCGCGTACTTCCTGAGCCACGACAGCAAATCCCTTGCCGGCTTCACCTGCACGGGCTGCTTCGACGCCGGCGTTCAGCGCCAACAGGTTGGTCTGGAAGGCGATATCATCGATGACACCGATGATGTTTGCGATCTTCTGTGACGACTGTTCGATCTCGGTCATCGCCGAAACAGCCTTGCGAACGATATTGCCCGACTCTTCTGCACCGTTGCGGGTACGGGAGACGAGATTGCCGGCTTCCTCGGCGCGTCGAGCCGTGTCCTTGACCGTCGTCGTAATCTCCTCGAGTGCTGCTGCCGTTTCCTCGACCGAAGCTGCCTGCTGCTCGGTGCGGCGGGCAAGGCCGTCCGCGGCGGTGCGGATTTCGCTGGCGCCGGCATCAATGGCATGAGCGTTGTTGCCGACGGCATGCAGGGCACCGTGGAGCTTGGTGACGGCCGTGTTGAAGTCATTGCGAAGGCGGTCGAGGTGTGGTGCAAATGGCGTCTCGATGCGATGCGCAAGGTTGCCGTCCGATAGCGCACCTAGGGCGCTGGCAAGCGCGTCGACTGCATCGCGGATTTCCGCTGCTTCGCGGTTCTTCTGCTGCTCGCGTTCCCGGCCTTCGCGCTCGGTGAGTGTGCGGCCGGTTTCAGCTTCGCCCTCCAGACGCTGGCGATCGATCGCGTTCTTCTTGAAGACGGCAACGGCCTCGGCCATCGAACCGATTTGGTCACGGCGCTGTTCGCCGGGAATGGCGACCAACAGATCACCCGCCGCGAGTTTCTGCATCGCGGCGGTCATATCCGTCACAGGACGGATCACCAGGCCATGCAGCAGCCACGCCATGGCGGCAATCATCAGGCCGACGGCGAGAACCGTGGCAATCGTTGCGGCAATGCGGAATTCGTTCAATGACGCGAAGGCGGCATCGCTGTCGACGACGAAGCCGAGATACCATTCTACCGAGGGCAGACCTGCTACCGGCATGAAGCTGACAAGGACATCCTTGCCGGCAAACTCGGTCGGGGCCAGCCCCGCTTTAATCGCCGGCGTCTCAGCCGGAAATGCGTCGGCGAGCGTCTTTGTCACCAGCTTCGCGTCCGGATGGATCAGAATCTGTCCGCTCTTGTTGACGAGGAAGGCCGTGCCCTTACCGCCGAGATCGATCTCCTTGATCATGTCCACCATGGTCTTCAGCGAGAAGTCGCTGCCGACGACGCCGGCCAGTTTGCCATTGTGGCTGACAGGAACAGCGGAGCTGATGATGAGATCGCCGCTCGACGCATCGACATATGGTTCGGTCATGACGGCCGCGTTGGCCTTGACGGCGTCCTGATACCAAGGGCGCTTGCGCGGATCATAGCCGTCCGGCATCGGCAGCTTCGGCCACATTGTGAAGACGCCCTGCTCGTCGCCGAAGTAGGTGCTGACGAACTGGCTGGTCAGAACATCATTCTGGAGCACGGCTTCGACGCCTTTCTGATCCGTGGCGCGGCCGATGGCGTTGGCGACCATGGCGGTCAGCGTCACACGCCCGTTCATCCAGTTGGCCAGGCTGTTGGCTGCCTGCTCACCGGAGGAGCTGATGTTGGCTTCGATCGCGGCGGTCGCAGTGCTCCGCTCGACGGAATTGATGTAATAGGAAAAGGCGGCAAAAGCCACGAGAACAACGGCGGACGCGGCAACGAGGATGCGCGTCATCAAGTTCGTCTTCTTTTTCAAGGGTTTTCCTTTCGTGAGCGGTCCCGCGCCGTACTTGACGAAACGCGGGCTACTCGATGCGCAGGCTATGGGCAAAGCTGAACAAAGCACCTCATGCGCCCGGACAGCTGCGACATCTGCGCGCCGTCACGCCCCTAATATTAGAGGGATATTTAAAACAGGCTTAAAATTTAACAAAATTCAAATACTTCCACGTCAGCGCCGCATGAAGGCTTCGAAGGCGGCCCTCGCTTCGGCGCTGTGCAGGCGATCGAAGAAGTGGCGCGCCTCGTCATCGATGCGGGCAATGATCTCATCGCGGTCGCCGCGGATCAGGTTGCGCGCGATCTTCAGCGCTTCCGGCGGTTTGGCCGCGAGTTTGGCAGCGGTGGCCAGTGTCGTGGCTTCGACCTCGTCGGGCGCGCAGACCTTCCAGACAAGTCCCGCCTCCCGTGCTTCCTCGCCGGAGAAGCCCTCGCCCGCTGCCAGCAACGCGAAGGCGCGCTGGTGTCCCATGATGCGCGGCGCAAGCAGGCTGGATCCCGCCTCCGGAACGAGCGCCAGATCGACGAACGGTGTGCGGAACTGGCTGCGCCCTGCAGCGACGGTCAGGTCGCAATGCATGTGCATGGTGGTTCCGATCCCGATCGCCAGCCCGTCCACGCCGGAGACGATCGGCTTTTCGGAGCGGACCATGGCATAGAGGAACTCGATGATCTCCCGCGGCATCGCGCCACCCATGGCGGCGGCCAGGAAATCACCCAGGTCGTTGCCTGCGGAAAAGCAGCCTTCGGTGCCGAGAAAGGCCGTTGCCCGGATCTCCGTGTCGCCGTTGGCGGCGATCAGCGCGTCCGCCATCGTCCGATACATCGCCCGGGTGATGGCATTTTTCTTTTCCGGCCTGTTGAAGCGGATGATCTGGATGCCGGGGTGGGCTGTATCCTGCTCGACGATGACCTGGTCTGTCATGATGGCTCCTCAGACAAGAACGATTTTGGCGGCTGCAAGACTTGCGGCACCACTGATGACGCTGTCTTTCAGCGCAGCAACTTCGGAAAGAAGATTATCCGCGGCAAAGCGGCAGAGCGCGATGCGCTTCTCGGAGCCACCATCCGGCGATTGCGCGAGCCCGCCCTTGGCAAGGTAGCAACCGGTCAGGACAACGCCAAAGAGGCGCTGATAGGGTGTTGCACCGGCCAAAGCCTCGGCCGCCTTGCCATCGCGCAGCTGCGCCAGCAACCAGTCCGTCGCTTCGCTGAGGTCGGTTGTGGCTGCGTCGAGCCGGTTTGCGGTCGCACCAAAGCCTTCGAGGTTGGAGTGGCGGACCTGGTCGGCAATCTGCTTCAGCTCGGCAATGAGCCCGTGTACCTGCTCGCCGTTGGAAAGCGTCAGCTTGCGGGTG
>Ga0123342_1009227_pt1 | contig 11932 bp, 6 predicted proteins | sample Turbeawhitnodule_FD_89960 | JGI IMG/M metagenome (GOLD analysis project Ga0123342, IMG submission 89960) | Root nodule microbial communities of legume samples collected from Mexico - Turtle bean Mexico white nodule | ecosystem: Host-associated > Plants > Roots > Nodule | place: Mexico: Nepantla... | reverse complement strand
ATTATTGTTAAATAGTTTCTAAATTGGTATCTAATTAGCAACCAAGGTTTTTGCTACCAAATTTAGAAACTAAATAATTGGTAGTTAAAACCTTAGTTGATAATTAGGTACCAATTTAGAAACTATTTAACAATAATATAAACTAATTTAGAAATCAATTTTTTTTTTAGTTTTTAAAATGGTCTTTATTTTAGTTCCTATTGTAACTAATTATTTTGATATCTAAAAATTGATTTCTATTTCATGATTTTCTTGTAGTGTATTTTCTTTTAGAAAAATGAAATTATTAATATTGGAGTTGATAAAGTTGTTTATATTTTCAGATTTATTAATATTGTCTCTCTTTTATTTTATTTTTCTTAATTATTTTATATTTTTATTTTAAGTGAAGCAACTCACTCAAATTAGTCTGAATTTCTTGTTTCTTACCAACTAGAAGAGGAAATAGAGAGGTCAAAGCTATCGATACTAATTTGACTCATAAATAAATAAATATATATATATATATATTAATTTGATTTTAATATGAGATGTCTATATTCTACCTATTAAATATATCGAGTGTTTGAAGAGAAATCTAATTACGAATAGAATGATAGATACAACAAACTTTACTAAACTCTCATATGATTTGATAACAAATAGATTTAAATCTAACTATACACTTAACAAATCTTATTATGATATATTGTTATTGTAATATATTTAAAAATAGACTTTAAATTTAGTTAAACTTAAAAAAATATGTTTTGTAAGATAATATCTCCATTCTCATGTATATGATAATTTTACCTACTATCTTATCTGAAATTAAATTAACTCAGTATTAACATTTCTAATAGCCTCCATGAGGGTACAATTACAAGTCACTTGATGATAATTTTTCTAGCTTTATTAACATTTTGCTCACATGTGATAATTAATTTTTTAATAATTGGCGTGGAACTACCCATTGGTTGCATGCACTCTTAAAGATGATATTGGGACAAATTCTAACAAGTCATCACAATTGAAAGATTTCGTGGTGATGTAATCCAACATTAGTCTTTGTGCAATATAGGTGATGATAAACACATAAAACAATAATGTGCCTGAATTTCTATCATAAGATATTTAGCCCTATTTTATGGTCATCTTCTACCCTAGGCCTATTTGTAATATCATAGTTTATGACCACTGTCTTTATATAATAAACATCTTGTGAGCTGCTCTTGCCAAATTCAACTAATTTTAATCATTCAAAACATGTTCATCATTCAGCTTGGATCAACACGAAACAAGAAGAACCCCACATGAATTAAATATGATCCACTTCAATGTCATCATATTAAATGAACAAAAACAAGGGAAAAAACGAAGCACCTCAATTTTCTCAGAGCACGCAATCTTTTGCATCAGCTAATAAAAATTTGTCGTTGCTTGACAATGGCGTCTATTCATCTTTAATCCCGAAACAAAAACTAATTTAGTAGTCAAATGGTGGGAACTTTTTTGTATTCTTGTATGTATTATACTGAACATTGATGAGGATAGCTTATCTGTCCATTCTTCTACTGATAGCTACCACTATCTACTCCTTCAATTTAATATAATGTTTCAAAATTAACCTTTTTTAACATTCTACCCATTATTTTCTCTTGTAGCACGACTCATTCCAAAAATTTCATTCTATTATTATAGATACAAAATTTACACCTAGTTTTTTTCTTTTTTTTAAATTTAGCATGATAAGAGTGACTGAAATTGAAACCTTGGAAGTTTGGTAGAACCCATGATGATTGAAGAAATTTTAGAAAAATAATTATAAGAATGAAGAAAGCATAAAGGCATCATTTGCTGAGTTGTTATTCCAACCATTCAAACCAACTGCATAATTGGAATGATGGACGTATAGCGGTTGGTTAGTTGTATCATGCATCCTGCGCCTGTTTTGTTTTGTCTAAGATAGATGGAAACGTCTTGCTCCAACGTTGTTCAAGCAATATGCTAAAGCATGGTTGCTCTTCACAGTAAATACATCCACTTTACAGTTCATTAAATTAATATTTTAATTTATTTTTTAATATAAAATATTATTATATTATTATTTGGGTTGTCAAATGAAAGTGTTTCACTGTACAGTGTAAAGAAAACTTTTTCTTTACATTTAACACCTTTTGCCTTTTTTAGGTCATCAAAAGGAAAACTGGATTTTACAGCTATCCCAATATCATTAGGAAAGAACTGTGAAGGTTACAGTTGAAAGCAGTTAAGGACACCCCAGCACATGGGGAAAATTGTGAAGTGTGTTATTTAAGGCATTAATTAATGGCCTCTATTAATCGTGCCCGTGTCATCTTCCGTTTGTTTTAAGTAAGTTTGTAGTGAAATTATTTCCTTATTTAAGTGGAGAATTCCATAATTACTACTGAATGGAACAATAACTTATCTTATAGCAACTATGCAACTTTAAAGCTTTTAGCATATATATGTAGCAGTGGTAAACTTTACTTAAAAATAGTTTTATCCAATTCTGCTTATATCCCAGGATTCCTGAAATGCCAAAAAGGCCAGCTGTGGAGCTAGTATAAGTACACACCCATACTGCTGTAAACTCCATTTATAACCATTTAAGTTTAACATAGAAGAAATAGTTGGTAAACGAATGAAATTCCATGTTGTTTTTAATGTAGCTTAATAGAAAGAGCCATCCCTTTGGGTCTCTTTCTTAAGGTGAACTTCTGGCTATTCCCGTGCATTAGCACTGATTCAGATTCCACAAACACATACATGTCATAGCCTCGTACATAGACAACTTGGGACTAAAGTAGCATTCGATGCCCTTTTATTCCCCTCAATCCTACCATGCATGTCGGAATACATTTTCATTGTCAAAGTTGGTAGTAGGGTCAGAACATTAGTTAGCAGAATACCCGATAAGGAAACTCGCAAACCAGATGGGAAAAATGAGATAAGATCTAATACAGCGCGAGCAAGTCAAAAACTTGTAAACGTAGCATAGATGTAGACGCTCAAAAACAAATCCAATTAGCATAAAGACAGAGAAGCATGACCTGTTTTCTGTTGGTAAGCATTTTTCACATGGCTTAAAAGGAACATCAACTCAACTCAAAGCAGCTCAGAAATTTTGGTTCCCAATGACGACCAAGCTATCTGCTCAATCACACCCATTGACACAAAATTCACACTGTTCCCATGATAGATCAGACAGCAAAAGCACAACAACTCCATCATACCAACAATGATTAAAAAATTGTTCTCTTCCATGGTTAGACAAAAAAAACCTGTAAAAAGTGGGCAGTGCATGCTCCAACTAAAATCAAAAAACAAGTGGGGATTTTTAAAAGAATGGCGTTCTCTTATAATCTCTTGTAAAAGGCAGAAACAAACAATGATTATTTGAATAACCAAAACTGGAATGGCAGCAATGACTGGGAGTGGAACTGATAATCTGAAGAATAATAACACTGAGAACTTGCATGGTGTTCGTTCACATTTATGATTATTAATATATACACGATCTAGACAGATAAAAATACCCCTATTTTACTTAGCTGCTATCTCCACTCCTCTCACCCACAGATTAGGTGAGAACTGTGCCTCTACCTGGTTCTACAACTCCATGAAGCTTCCCAACTTGATTACCTCAAAATTCATACTGAGCTACTACCCAAAAAGAAAAGACATTATTATTATTTTACAGAAACAGCTACTGGGAAGGCTTAAAATATCCCAGAGTAGCACAACTTACACAGAGCTAGCTAGCTAGCTAACATGACACAAACACAAATCATATAATCTCAACTCAACTCAACGCCGCAAAGTGCAGACTCGTTATCATCGTACATCCCCAACCTTAGCCGACAGGGCCGAACGAAGCTGCTCCTGCGTGTAAAACCTACTCCCCATCTTCACCGTCGCTTGTTGGATCATCAAATCGTTAACTACCGATACGCTGGCGTGGTGCACGTCCAAGTCCAACTCCATCAGCGCCGCCATCAACCTCGCTGCGGGGTGGTTCTTCTTGCTGCATTGGATCCTTATCATCGCGTCCCACCCAATAATCTTCACGTCGATGTCCAAGTCAATCAACGCCTGATTCGACGACTTAATGTTACTATTACCCCCGTGTTTCGTATGATTAGAAGAAACGTTGTCGCTTGATTTCTCGAGTTCCTTCTTCACTCCTTCAAGTTGCTTCTGCAATCCATCTTTATCTGATTCTAGGTTTTGAAGCTTGGACTTCAGCTCCGTGATGTAAGATATGGCGTCACCCAGAAGCGACGCTTTGTCCATCTTGGACACGTTGGGAACCACAGCACGAAGCGCGTAGAACCTCTGATTCAGCTTCTCCCTCCTCTGCCTCTCCGCTTCAACGTGGTTCAACGGTTCCTCTCTTCCGTTCGCCGGCTTCCGCCCTCTCTTCCGGGGCCGCTTCTCCGGCTCCACCACAGGGTCCTTCACCACCGACGCTTCCAGATCCGAGTGATCGGAATCGCCTCCGCCGGCAGACTTCAAATTAGTTGCCGGAAGAATCGCGCGAGAGGTGAACGAAAGCATTCCATCGTCGTTGCTGCCTCGCGAATTCGGGGACCGTCTCTTCCCGTTGTTGTTATTGTTGTTCTCATCCGCAACAGCAACAAACGGTGATTGACCAGAGAAGAAATTTGAATTGGAATTGGAATTACCATTGACACCGCCGCCGCCGCCGCCGCCGCCGTAAGAGGTTCTCTTGCTGTCGCTGAAGCTGAGAATCTCGCAAGATTCGGGCTTCAGGGAATGCTGATTGTGAGTGTTGCCACTCTTAGGGTCAAAACCGTACTCAGAGAAGTTCAATTCTCTGGAGAAAACGCTCTGGTTCTGTGGAACAGCATGGATAGAGCTTGGGGTTTCAGTTAAGGTACTGGAACCGGGGGTTTGAATAGAACTTTCCAACTGCATCGTCTTTGAAATTCCGTGAGTACTGTTATGAGGGGGAACCGAAACGGATACAGAAGGGGTAGCTGCGGCAGTGTTAATTGAATCCCTAACTTCAGGATCGTTGAGCCAGAGCGTGGAGGGGTCGTTTTCTCCTTGATCGGCGCTGGTAGCAGGCCAAGAAGAACCCATATCGAAGTTGTTGTTGCTAAAATTGAAGAGAACCTTGACCTTGTTCATCAGATCCGGGTTCTGGTAAATTAACTCAGTAGACCCCAGCTCAACGACGCCGTTTGCGGACGGTATGCAGACTAGGGTTTGGAGGCCGAAGACTTGTCCCTGGCGGGCTCTCTCGCAGGGGGAGGTGGAGAGGCGGTCGCCTCCGGTGACCCAGACGGGGTTGGAGTTGAAGAAGGCCTGGCCGGGCAAGCCGGCGCCGTTGACGAAGGACTGAGTCATGGAGACGAGGAAGAACCACTCAGTGTCAGTTACCTCCTCGTCTACGTCGTCGGAGGAAGCGGCGGAAGAGCCGGAGATGAGGGAGTTGAGCTCGCGGAGGACCTTCTTGCGGTGGTCCTGCTCGGCGGCGGAGGTGGCTTTAGCTTTGGCCTTGGCCTTGGCTTTGTCATCGTCGCCTTTGTAGTAACCGTCGCCCCAGCCGAGGAGAGCGGAGCCGGAATAGTCGTAGGAGTGCTGCCAAAAGATGGCGTAGGTCCAGCTCTCTCTGGCGCCCTCGATGAGAGCCTGGAGGCGGTGCTGGAGCGTGTCCTGGTTGAAGACGGCGGCGGATTGCGGCGGCGCCGGAGGTGGCCATATGGATGAGAGATCGGGGGAAGACATGAAAGCCTCCATAACAGAGGAATTATCGTCCGTCCAGAGATTCATCCACTCGCTAACGCTAGTTGTTGATGTTAGTGATTGATGAGTGGTGATTGGGCTTTGGGGTTTGGGGAATTGAAATTGATTTGGTTTGGAAGGTAGAACTGGAGAGAAAAAGAAAGAGAAAAGGGGATAAACACGTAAAGCTAGCTACCAAACAAGAGAGAATGCATTTGGGTTTGGAATTTATTTGAAGTGCATTTAGGGTGAATTTTAGTAGTATTTGGTTTGGAGAGAACTGACTGAGAGTGAGCAAGTGCGAGCCTTCCGCGAAACCCAAATGCCCCACGGAGAGTTTTTCGTTAAGACACGCCCAGGTGTCACCATTTTTTAAAAAAAAAAAACACCGCGTATTTCTAAATATTACAAAAAAATATTAAAATATTACCGATAAGAATAATTTTAAAAAATTAATACATATTTATTGTGAACAATTTTTAACCCTGATGAATTAAGCAACTGGTTCTTATAAATAATAATGGAAGAGGTATTAAACTATATTTCAATCTAAGTTTAGATAAATGATGTCTTAATGAATATTATAAAAACACTTGACTAAAATGTTTAATATATCTCATTAAATGATCTTATTTATTTAAACAGTAAATATTAATTATATTTACCACAATAAACATTTTGTATTAAATATTTTTCTCTTGCTTTTTTAATAATTGTTCATCCGAAGATTTTTCGTTTCATTAAATAAGAAATTAAAATAACCAAATTTATATAATCTGTAGGTAAATTGATTTTTAAATTTTAATTTTATGGTTGTATTGTATAACAAAAAGAATTAGTGTGTAAATTGGGACCTACTTCATTTCCATTTTCACAATTATTATTATTATTATTTTGTCATGTTTTTCTTATAATTTTGTGGACGACAAAAAAGTCTGCGTTCCACCTGTAAATTGTCTTTCTCTGGTGCCTCCTGGGATTGACAGCCCACCCATCATATATTAAAGAATAAAAGAATAACAATAATAATAATAATAATAATATATTAAAAATATCTCCATCTCATATATGTTTTTCATAATTTCAGTATATTTTTAATTATAATTTAAAATTAAAAAATTATATTCTTATTTTATTTTTAATTATATTTTAAAATTAGAAAAAGGAAAATAACTAATTCAGATGCTAAAAATAATTATGCATACATTTCAATCGTATATCATGTTTTAAATAATCTACTTTTTATATCATTATTATTATCAATTTAATTTTCTTAAAAATATAAAAGTATGGAATAAATTTATAAAAATAATAATAGTTTATAATCATATATAACGTGGTTCCAAACATGATTTATGTTCTTATTTTGCCTTTTTTATTATATTGAATGTCAAATCATCGTATATTATATTAGGTATGCAACGATAAAAAAAAAATTAGCGCAAAAAAAAAAACTCATTCCATAAATACTATATATGTAAAAGTAAAAGAAAAATAAAAGAAGAAAAAATATTATTACACTAAAAACAATTGGATATTACTACTTCGTAATACAAATTACCTTTTCTTTTCTTTCATATAAATATGTAATATATAGTTTATATTGATAGTTTAATCACTATATCATTTTTATTTTAGACAACATTAAATTACAACACATGTATATATAAATGTTGCTTAAATATATGTGGACTAAACAGTAAAATTTTAACCTAAAAAGTGACATGAATATAGATATGATCTACACTTTTATAAATATAACTTATAAATTATTATAAACCTTGTTTTTCTTTATCAAATCACACTTTGATAACACCTTTTTAAAAAAATAATAAATCATACCTAATTAAAGTTTCCTTTAAGATAAATAATGTGGTTATTTTAGTCCATTTTTTAAATTTAGGAATATTTTAAATCACGTTTAATTAATCCGTAAATAAAATGAAAAAATATGCTTTTAGATTCTAAATGTACAATAAGTTTTCTTTGTCTTTTATTATCCAACATCTTTCCAACTCTAAATCATAAATTTCCACTGCTTTATCATTTGAAATCCAAGTCAAATCTCAATTTTAAAATCAAAATCAAAATTATTATTATTAATATTAAAAAATTAAAATAATAATATTATTCATAATATTATTATTAACAATAATCATAATCATAATTATAACTATATGACAATAAAGTTTATCTGTTATAATAATTATAAGTTTTAAAAAAGTGTGCATATTCTACCGATTTAATGTAACGATTTTAAAAGCAGACATGATCAGAGGATAAAAATTATTATCTTTGTATAATGTTCACAACCCAATATTTCACAACTATAAAAAAAATGGACAAATTATTATGTAAAGTTTAAACCACGATTTGAATGCTTTACACATTGGTTTTAGGTTATTATCTAAAGTAAAGTAATATTTGTTGTAGATAATTTTTTCATTCAATTTATAGGTTACACATAAAATATATAAAATAATAATTCATATGTTTGATTCAAATAAGTATATAAATTTAAATATAATATATATATATATATATATATAATGTTAACTCACTCAAATAATATAACATAATAAAAAATACATATATACTGGGTAATAGTGTACGTAGTTCCACAAATACTTAATAGAGGAGATTGAATTTATTGGCTACACCTACCTTTAAGTGCCATGGTCTTATAACTCAAAGGTCACACAGCTTTAGCAGCATATTTCAATGAATTCATTTATGTCTTATATCTTATTTGTTTAGTAGACTCACAAAGAAAAGTCAAGTTTAAAAGGATAGATGATGGGTTGTAAATATGTTTTGAGGAGTTTGAGATTAAACACATTTTGAGACATTACATTGTTTGTTATACTTCACAAAATAACAGGTTAACTAAAAGGATTAACAAGGTCCTATTGGAGAGTTCAATAGTTATGTTATGCCTCATTTTGGATTGAATTGAAAATATTAACGTGAATCAGTATTCATTTACAACTAATGAATTCAAGACGTTTATTAAGACATGATATGGTAAGTTTGTAAATTACTCAATAAAGGTGTTTTTGTTGTTCAACAAATTATCATGTAGACAATGGAAAACTATAACTAATTGTAAAAATAAAATTCTTGCAAACTATGAAACAATATGAAACAAGAGTGAAATAATTTAGTGTATGAACAAAGAGTGATTTATGATTACAATGTAACTTCTGATTAAAGTTATTTACTAAAATATGAAGAGAGATTGAATAAGTCTAAAAAAATGACTTGATAAGTTGAACATTGATATGATATTATCATCCAAAAACTAAAATAATTATCATATATATTATTCAATCATACTGAAATATATTTTGGTGAAGATTTTTCTCATATTTTGATTTAGTGAAATACTATATAATTTCTTTTATGTGATATCATTTATTTTGGTAAGATATATCTTTGATAAATAATTTAAAATAAATTTTGATTGAAATTTTCTCTTACCAAATTTGAAAGGAAAATAAGAGTGAGGTACGAAACTATGTAATAATTTTTGTGGAAAAAAAAATAAAAGAAAGGAAAAAGATTGAACTAGTAAAAACAATAATTTTAGAAAAAGAAAAAATAAAATTAAGAAGAAAAGTGGGAAAACATAGAAGTAGAAAGAAAACAGTTTGGAAAAAAAACAAAAGAGTGAAAAAGGGTATTACAAGAAAAAGAAATTAAAAAAGGAGAATAAAAAGGAAATAAAAATAATAATAATTTGTTTAGGGGTTAAGAGTGCTTTTGTCTAATAAATTACATTGTTCTAGTTGTAATAACATGCTTTAAAAAAAATTCTCTAGGTTTTGATATAGTCATGGTTTTACATATTTTGTTTGTAGGGTTTCGCGAGATTTTATTTTCTTGTTTCTTGATGGAGACACGGGTCTCGTTTTAGAATTGTTTCTTCATCGTATGGTCTACTTTGGTATGATCTGTTTGGTGTAGAATTAATATATAAGATTTTATTTTAGTTTATTTTAGTTTAATTTTATATGAACAGACAAGAATTGGGTATGAAATTATTATATAATGAATTGTTTCAAAAAATCTTTTCTAAAATTAAAAAAAAAGACAATTATGAAATATTAATAAATAATATATGGATGAATTTTTTTTTTTCTTATGAAATATTGCTTCCACAATTATTTCATCAAGTTCCAACAACGAAACATTGGCCATGACAAATAAAAAGTGGGGTCGTAATCTAGCAATAAATTAGAATAGTCATTTCATATAGTCTCTCCGACACAAAATCTTTCATATCCTCACGTGCTTGAGTCAAAAATGAAAATTACTATCAGAAAAATATCTGATGAAAAACGACTTGACAAAAAAACGTTAGGGTCCTAAAGTTATTGTAGTTAAAATTTCAATTTTCTCATTTAACTCTCTTTAACTGTTGTATTAAAACAATATAAAAATTATGTAAATATTGAATGTATCAAATAAGAAGTATTTTTTTTCTCCCTTTTCGTTGTTTCAGCCGTACCGCTAACATTATATCATTTTACCTCTCCCCATATGAAAATATATCCAATAAATTGTGTTTAATATTTCATCTGAGACTGATACCAATATTAGGGCAACAACTTTTTCTGGAGTAACTACTCTGAATTTATTGATACTTCTTCCAGTAATAAATGGATCTTTAAAAGATATATTTATTTGCATATAATTTATTTTGTGTTAAATATAATATATATATATATATATATATATTAAGGAACTTATTTACTTAAGTATAGTTTTCAAAGATTGATTTGTGTACAAATTTTAATATTAGTATGCACTTATTTCTACAGTCTATCTGAATCAAACCATGGAATATTATTGATAAAAAAATGCGATGAAAATAATTAAATTTTTATATTTTTTTCATTAAAACATAAAAAACTTTTTTTTACTATAGTAAGAAAATCTAAAAAATTTAAATATAATTGATTGTATTTTAAACATAATTATTTATGGATACTTTTTAAAAAATATTAAAAGAAAAAATTTTGAAATTTTATTACAATTTTATTTCTTAAAAATATTTTAATGAATTAAGAGAATAAGATATATATATATATATAAATTATCATTAATCTAGACTCTTTAATAAAGTGAAACTATTGAATGTATTGGGACAATATGAATTATGTTTTAAAATGTTTATTATTTTTATTAATTATTAATATTTTATTAATATGTATTCTAATATTATAATAAAATAAATTATTAAAATAATACATAAATAAAATTTTAAATTTTATCATTTTATAAATTTGTTTCAATTTTTTATTTTAAAATATATTTTTTAAATATTTGTAATGATTTTTATTTTAATTTATATATTTAAATTAATTTTTATAATAACTTATTTTATATTTTTTATCATAACAATTTATCGCTTACTTTTAAAAAAAAAATATTTTTAATCTCTTGTTATTTTATTTCATAAGTTTCCTTGACAGTGTTGTAAGTTTGTAGTTTCCATAAAGATTTTGTTGTAGCTTCGAGACTTACAACAAAACAGTTTTGTATAATCTGAAAAGTCAAAGTTGTATTATTACAGATCGTATAAAAAGTTAAGAGTATTTATGTAAGCTTAGATTTTTTGAAATAAACGCTGAATATTGAATATTTATGTCTGATATTAAATTCGTGGGGACAATCTTCTTCATAAGTATTTTTATGAAAAAAATAGCTATAATTAAGTTAGGGTAATTTATATATAGAAGTTACTCCGATAACTTTTACAGAGTTTTATTAAGTTAATATGAAAAAAAAAACTAATATTGTTTATTTTTGTGTGATGTTTATTAATTTTGATGAAAGGGAGGAGTATTTGATTTTGTGTGTGTACTGTTATGGTAAAAAAGAGAGAGCGTAAGGAATGGAATCCGAAGTACCAACGAGTATCCATAAATGGGTGGGTGTGAAGAGATGAAGACTGAAAGTGGCATAAGCGTGACGCACAGTGTCAGACACAGTCTCACACTGACTTAAAGAAGCCAATCATTTCTCACTTTTAATCACACACGCAGAAAAAAAAAAAAAAAAAACACAGGCCCCCCCCCCCCCCCTCCCTTTTTTTTTTTTTTTTTTTTTTTTTTTTTTTTTTTTTTTTTTTTTTTTTTTTTTTTTTTTTTTTTTTTTTTTTTTTTTTTTTTTT
>Ga0123342_1009226_pt1 | contig 11935 bp, 3 predicted proteins | sample Turbeawhitnodule_FD_89960 | JGI IMG/M metagenome (GOLD analysis project Ga0123342, IMG submission 89960) | Root nodule microbial communities of legume samples collected from Mexico - Turtle bean Mexico white nodule | ecosystem: Host-associated > Plants > Roots > Nodule | place: Mexico: Nepantla... | reverse complement strand
GGGGGGGGGGGGGGGGGGGGAGCTTCATAGGGTTTTCTTAGTTTCTTTTCTTCTTTGTAATTATTTTGTTTTGCCTCCGTATGAAAGGCTAAACTTTTTTTGTCCTTTGTAATTTCCCATTGAGTTATGAGGTTTTAGTCAAGAGAAGTTTAATTTTTTTAATTCTCTATAGCGACTATTTTAATATTCTAATCTCCTATAAAATTGGTTTTTGTGAGAGGTTGTGCTTGAACGCATGATTGAGAGTCTTCCTTATCTTAAACTTTGGTTTCTTAGTTAGTTCACATTGTTCTAATTAATTTCTTGGGCGCATGATTCAAGAGAGAGAAGATAAGCATTCCCATGGAGTATACACATGGAACAAAGTGGATATTGATTAAACCAGTAAACACATGCTTTACTGGTGAGTTTTAGTTGAACCAAATTAGTGCATGTTCGATATGGTTTACCTCTGTTGGAGGATTGAGAAATGATTAATCTTTAGAAAACCTGTGAAGAATTCAATGGTGGAAAAACTTGGGATAAACCATTTTTTAATTGCTATTTTAATCTCTTTTATATTTTTTGCACAACTATCTCAACCCCTTTTTTATCTTTATTGTTCTTGCTAATTTTTCTTGCTTGCAGATAGATTCTAAACACTGTTTTACTAATTTCAATTTGATAGTTGAACTTTTGTTGTCAAAATAAAATTATTCTAGTGTAGATCTGTCTAATGCTAGAGAGATGATAATATAATTGTGATCAGATGATAAGTCTTCTCTTTGTTCACAAGTTCCATAACATGAACTGGCAACATCCACTGAGGGAGATTGTGGCAATTCTTCACCATGATTTGTCCACCAATAATAATTAGGCATGAATCCCTCTTGATAAAGATCCCACCTAACTTGATTCACATACTTGAAAACTTTACAACTACATTTAATACAAGAACATCTTAACATTTCACCTTGTTCTTGAAACTTTTCTTGACTAATAACATATTGTAGGAACTCATACACTCCTTCTCTAAATTCCTTTGTCAGATGTGTTGAAGATGGATGTTGTTCCCTTCAAGACAATGTGGTTGATGAAGCCAGATGTGTATTTTGCCTTGTTGTTTGAGTTTGTATTTAGGGGTTGTCTTGTGTTTAGATTAGAGGTTTTTAAAGTGAGCTTTTTGCAGTATGACCTACCTCTTAACCCTTAATCATGTGATAAGAGCAAGCACAATGTTTTCTAAAAATGTTTTCACATGCTTTGCCAAAATACTCTTTACTGCACAAAAAATGAATTTGTTCTTTCTTAAATGAATAGATTCTTTATTAAACTGATGTCTTGTTAAAAAGTTTTAATAACCTTGTTTTGTGCATCAAGTATCATGACTCAATCTTCATGCTATCAAAACGACTGAGTTTCATCTATTCAAATATCTCTTATTATCTTTTTGAAAATGAATTTGTTCTTCCTTAAATGAATAAATTGTTTTTGGTCTGGTGCCTGACTCTTAAGAGTTTTCCACATGTTTATCTATGCATTAAGAAGCTTGTCTTAAATCTCTTGTAATCAAGCTACATCCTTTCAAAACTCTCTTTGCTCTTCGAAAATAAATCTGTTAATTTTATTTTCAATATGTTCTTTTTATAACTGTTTTAGTTGTTTTTTTAAAAGTCTGTTATAAAATGTTTCTTATAAAAGGAGGTTTGGTTCTGACTTAAAAGATGGGTTGAGTAAACAAGTTTTACAATAGAGATTGAGTATTTTCAGTGAATAAGTACGTGTTCTTGAAAGATTTTTCAAAACCAGAAATGGTGTTTGTTCTTGCTTGGTTCTAAGGCTTGATTGGAATTGTTGTCACTGTGTGTGCAATCTGTTCTACTTGTCTAAGTCAGATTTCTGCTTTCTCTTTCCAGGTGTATTCATTTCATTTTTCTTTCCTTTGTAAAGTGCGATTGTAAGACTCTTCTTGATAGGGTTTCTTGAAGAGTTGTGTGTGCTGGAATAGCGTTTTTCAGCAAGGTGTGTCATGTTCTTGTAGGGTTCAAGAACAGTGGTTGTGTAATTGTTTTTGAATTGTGTTTTAGTAGATTTCACCTAGGATTATGTGAGACTAAATGTAGCTCATTTGAGTGAACCAGTATAATCTCGTTGTGTTCAATCTGTCTTCATCTCTGCACAATTTTTACTTATTAATTTGTTAATCTGTCAGAAATTAAATCTGTTCAATTAAGTATAAATCTGTTCTTACTGTTCTTGATTTTTGGAAAATCAATTTGAAACTTATGTGAAAATCTGTATGGGCTGTTGAACATAATTGGAGTTCATTGTTTTGTGAAAGTTAACTCAATTAATTGACAAGTTTGAATCAAAAGGTTGACTTTGTATTCAAGGATTGCATTTTACTAAATCTATTTTCACTTTTTACTCCATAGAAATTAATGTGAATGTTGCTAGCTGATTAACCTGTTTAAAATCAGAGAATCACATAACTGATATAATTGTGATAATACACTAAGCAGAATAAAAATAAATCTGTTCATTGCTAAATAAAGAATTCTTTTCCTCTATTTTGCAAAAAGATTGAATCTGTGTAAAAGTTTTAAAAGGTCAATTCACCCTCCCTCTTGAACTTTGAGACTATTAAACCCAACAATATGTTTGTTTCTGTCCAATCTTTTATACATCCACTTTCTACCTTCGGGGATTTCCATTAATGCAATTTGACTACAAAAAATTCCTATTGTATACACTTCTTTTAAGAGAGAGAAAACAAAACGCTGAATGGAGAAAGTAAAAAATGCAAATATGAAAGTATTGGGTTGATAGAAAGAGAAGCATACCTTTGCTGGTTCACTTTGTAACTGATCTTGGGAGGAGGTGCTACTATTTATATAAAGGTGTTGCTATCTATATATTTGTCCTGTAGACAAGAGAGATGAAGAAAGTCATATTGAATCAAAAGATCATTAAAATAAGTAAAACTGGCTTTAGCCTAATCATAAAAATTTAGTCACCATATAGTCACTAAAAAAATAGACATTTAAATATTTATTGTATTTAAGTGACTTCAACGGTAAACTTATGACAATCATCAATCGAATGAGTTGTGGATTTAAGAGACAGTGTACAGAAAATAAGCATTATTAAGTTTACAATTGAATACTGCGAATAAATGAACCATATAAAATAAAATAAAATAAACTAATAAAAATAAATTTTACTAAACAAATGATTATTCTTGTTGGGCTAGAATTTTAATTCGTTTATTTATACAACACAGAAAAGACTTGTCAAGTCCACCAAGAGAGAGAAGGGTGTTCAATTAAGTTTGGATCATAAAAGAATTTCATGCCTTGTCTGTTTGACATAGCTTCTCTTGTTGTGGGAACCTAAATGGTTATCCCCAAACCACAAGCATTATCAGGTTAACAGTGAAATGGTGTACCAAAGTTGCAAGTTATTCCTTAATGTATATGGGCATGCTTGTAATGGAAAGAGGGAAAGATTAGTGAGTGCCTTCTACCCAATGGCCATCATCACATAAATACTGATGAGAATCAAGTAAAGGAGGTTTTTATTAATGAGGGAAGAGGCAATTCACCATCACACTTGAAGTTCTTCCTTCTAGTCTTCTCAAAATTAAAAGAAGACATAAAATAAAGAGAGGCCCAAGCCCAAAGCCCAAAGCCCAAGCCCAATCGAATACATACTCAAAAGAATTAAACAATAAACACAATCGAATATTTTTAGTCTGTGAGGACCAAATGACACCACTTGTTTTTACATGAAGTCATAGTTTAAGGACAATTTTTTATTTTTTAGTTTACATAAAATTATGATATATAGAAATGTAAAAAAGGCAATTTTATCTTATAGTTTTAAAAGAAAATTTCGAAAAACCTTAGTTGATTGATAACAAGATCTCCATTTGATGGTAACCTGCATGAGATATATTGATATATATTATTTTTCAGCAATTAAACTTTCATTTGTCTATCATTTTTTTCATAAAATAAATATACACAAACCGAGTATTAATTATTTACAAATTAGGACAAGATTCAGAAGTGACTTCTTAAAGAAAGATAACTAAATAAATTACACAGTCAAACAACATTATAATTTATAAGTATCATCATTAAACAGAAAATTGTGTTATCACGGTTAATTTAGGCCACACACATATGTACAATGCCAAAACTTGTAACAATTACATTCCAATCATGCCCTAAAACATGTTACTGGTAGTAAAGAGGGAAATGGAAACAATTATGAAGTTAAGATATTTTAATAATGTTCCATCAGGCTTGGCTGATATTTATTGAGGCAATATAATGAAAGGAGGTTCGGAAAATGCTTGTGAAGATAATTATCTCCAATCGTTTAAAGCACAATTCAAAACTTTGGGTTTATGTAATTAACATGTTCATATTGGAATATTGAATAGAACATTCTGGCCTTGGTCTTGCATTATTAGGCTTAAGTGTTGAGTTTAACATTCAATTTTATCAGAAAGGGAATAGGGATCATCTATTAACATATGGAATATATTGCTTTCAACAAGTATAAAGAAAAGAACTAAACTTGTCCAACACAAATTATTGGGAGCATGTGATTTTCATCTCCTCATGCGTTATGCAGTTTTAAAAAGATGAGTGTGAATTAAAGAAATAGATAATGTATGAGGTGAAGTAATGGAAGAGAGAGAAGAAAAGTGGAAGAATGAGATGTATATAAATGAAGTAGGAGGAAGCAGGGTGGCGAAAAAATAATTGTTTATCATTTGGGGACCCCCATTTTCAATTTTAATTATTATTGATGATATTTTTTCTCTTACATAATCATTATCCAGGAAGGAAACTCATATGTGTTTGATAGGAAGACAAAAAAATTTCTTTTTAAAGTGAGCCATATGAGTTGTTAACGTCATGGTGCATTGAGTGGCTCAAAACAATGAATATTAGAGGCTCAAATGTCTAAGACTTTCACCTCACACCACAAACCTGTGATATAATGTCTCACATCAATTACTGGTAGTATGAAGAAGAGAAGCATGTCAGAGATAGAAAAGAAGAGGACGTACGCACATTATAGAAAAGAAAAATGCAGAGGAATCTCACATGTAGAAAATGAATAGTGTGAGAAAGAAAAAAAATGAATTTCACATCAATTGTTGATTCAATAGTAAGATACCAGTATAAAACACATGTTTGTGTTAGTAAGTACAAAAGGAGTCCCAAGGGAAAAAGTGTAGGAAACGAATGAAAATAAATTTTGAAATAGCATTCGCTTGTACTTACCCATTGCTTGTAAGACTCAAGATTCTGAGTCAAGCACCAAATAAAGATGTCACTTGCCTCCTTTGATAGGTCAAGATTAGCTTTAAAAGACTCAAGCATTTAAGTTTTCAAAGAAAAGTAAAACACCAACACTTTCATCTTTTAGTAATAAATACTTAAATACTAGAGAGACAGTAGAGAAAGCAAATAAATAGTAAATTGTGACATATAGATAGTGTTTTGTTTGAAATATGGTGTTTGTTTGCTTTGAAACAATCAATTATAAGATATTTCAGAGGTTCAGGAATAAAAAATTATTTCTGCAAATAACCATATCAAGTGTTATAAGTTTAATTGATTATTTTAAAACTTAATAGATTAAAAACGTGTCCAGACCAGAAAATTGAAGGGAAACTAATTTATCTTAGTATTTTAAGGGGTTTAGTGTTTTTGGGGTTCAAAGTTATCAAATATGAGAAGAGGAAGGAGAAAAGAAGAGTACAGTTGTCCCTGTGTAATAACACTACATAAATTACATCTGCAAAGAAAAAAAATGATGGCAATAAACATTAACTAGAAATTACATTCTTACGCTGCTTTAATTGCTAAAAATGATGGTTTAGTGTTTGTGCAAGATGCTTTAGTGCTTTTTTCCATGGGAACAGCAAGGACAACTTCTTTTATTGTTGAATCAAAGTACCTTCGTTCTCACCTCCACTCGCACCTCCGTTTGCACCTCCGCTCGTACCTCCACTCACGCCTCCGTTCGAACCTCTGCTCGCACCTCCACTCACCTCCGTTTGCACCACGACCACCTCCTGCAACTTCCTCCTCACCTCCTATGGCTCTGTAAAACTTACCCTCTTCAATGTCCTAAAATTGATTTAGAATCAACATTCCAAACCCAAATGTTTTATCTAATTACATTATTTATTATTAGGAGTGAATAAAACTACAACCAAACACATTTTTGTAAAATTTAAAAATAAATATTAAATAAGTATTTAAATATCCATGACATTAAATATGTATATTTTAATTAGTTAATTATTTTTCATACTAATACAAATTTCATGCTTTTTAACTTGCAGATACTTATTACCAATGTTAATCATTTTTATTTAAACAACTTTTTTAGAAACAGGTGATAAAAGTGCTATTAATAAAAAATATTAATAATTAAAAAATTATTTACAATTTAATTCTGAAAATGTTTTTATTTTTATAAAATTAAAGTTATTTTAAAGAGATAATTTTATTTAAATTTAATTATGTATTGTAATTTACTTTCTTTTAAAAGGATTAATTTTATTAATAATAATATTTTTTTATTTAGAATTTTTATTTTAGCTGATATTTTAAGAAAAACTATTTAATTAATTTTATTTAAATTTAAGAAATTAAAAATATAATTAAAACATATTTTTTAAAATAGAAAAAGAAACTAGTAATACAAATAATTACATTTTAAACGGATGACTACTCATGAATATCTAAAGTGTGATCCTTTTATAGTTTTTTAAAATACAAATGAAATATTATTATTATTAGTAGTAACATAAACAATTACATTTAGCGATAAAAAAAAATCGGTGGCTAAAAAATAAACGTATTTGGTGGTTGATTCGATGACAAAAATAATTAATTATATTTAGCAAACAAAACAAAATCGGTGGCAAAAAGAAAATAAACAAATTTGGTGGCTGATAGCAAAAATAAATAATTATGTTTAGCCACACAAAAAAAATTGTTAGCTAAAAAATAAATATATTCGGTCGCAGATATATTTTTCTTAATTTATTCAAAACAATCACCACTTTAGCGACCGACGGTTTTGTCACTCTCATGTCCAGTCACTGATTCGATCGCAAAACTAACTAACATTATTAATAATTCATTCAATCGCTATTTCGGTCGCGGATTTAACACTATGAGTATTCGGTGGCTATTTCGATCGCAAATTGCGATCACTTATTTTCGGTGACTAAATTGTTATTTTCTTGTAGTGTAAATAGGACATTGTAATGAACAATTATGTTCAACTTATTTATAATTCACTGGTTTATTCTTAGTGAACATTATTTAGATTGATTTAGATTAAGTTTCACTAAAATCGCATATAGAAATATTTCTATATATGATTCTTCGTTTACTTTATGTTTGTTCTTACAATTTCTTTCATTATCATCTAACATTTGGTTGATAGACTACAACAACCTTTTAACAATAAGAGAGACATTAAGAAAAAGAAAGAAAATATTGGATGAGTGATGTTAGAAAATAATAATTGTCAAAAAAATATAAAAAACAATTAGTGAAAATAATGAGTACATAGTATTTTGAATTTACGCTTTAGAAGATTTTTACATTCTAGTCTAATAAATAAATTACAAGGTATGGTAAAAAAATTATTTTCTATGATGATTATCTTAAAAAATATATTAAATATTATTTTCATTTGGTTAATTATGTAAAACTTTTTATAGTTACAGTTGGTATAGAAGGGTTTAATAGATAGTAGATCTTTAAACTTATATTTTTTTTAATTAGCTCTCTAAATTTAAAAAATATTTAAATTATTAGTCTTCTACAAATTTTACAATTAGATCCCTAAAATTAGCAAAGTTATCGCAAATTGTTACAATACAAATTCAAACTGTCCTAAATTAACTCTAGGGACTCAAATAGAAAAACATTAAAAATATCAAAGATATAATTATAATTTTTTAATTTAAAACTTAATGAAAATTCTCATAAACTAACCGTTGTCTTTGTTGGTAATCAAGTGTTAAGGAGAGAGTGGAGTTGTGTTGTTTATAAGTAGGGTTTATAATTCCTATGTAACTAGTTAATCATATAGATTTGATAATTTTAAAAACTTAAATAAAATTATCATATTTTCAACGTTTGTATAATTTTAAGGATTAATTTAGCCTAATATATTTAAAATATAGTAACAAACATAGATTATTTATTCAGTTATTCTCACCAAGTTATCTCTTATATAATTTTTAAAGAATCTCTTATTAGTTTATACGTTATTATTTGGGTAAATTCTAGAAACCAATCAGGTTTTGGATCACACTAAATGCTGTAAAATCAATTGTTCTCTTAATCAAAATGTCTAACTTCTAGTGACAACATTGATTATACATATACCTAATAAAAAAACATCAAAATAAGAATAGTTAAGTAAAGGTATTCAATAAGATGTCAATAATAAACTAATGGTATTCTTTCTTTCTAAATAGAGTATGAATGCGTATTTTGATTCACTTTAAGTTTTATGTTTAAACCTCAAATAAACTATAAAAAAAAACACTTAAGAAAGATATTTTAGTATATTAATTGTGAAAACTATTTTAGTTACTTCCACTTTAAGACAGGTACAAATTCAAACGACTATGAATTTCTCAACCTTCTTTTAACATGAAAGGAAATAAAATAAAAAGAGAGAAAGGAAAACAAAATGAATGAGTTAATTACGTTTTGCAAAAATATAAAAGAGTTAATCATTTTCAAAATAATATATTAGAATTTGAATAATAAATGACGAATGTGTGTTCATTATTAATATCCACATTTCATGAATCTTTTATAGATATTATTATTATTAACAATATTGTTAATAATAATAAATAAATAAATAAAGTGAGAAATGTACAAATACAATATAGGTAGCATAAACACTGACACGGATACTGATAACACAGAAATACGTATAATCTCTAAAATGTAGGATATAGGGACACGAATCTATATATTGTATAACTATGAATTATATAAATTAACAATAAAGATTTATGTGCACAAGTATGTTTCAGATATTTTTTTGGAGTAAAATATATTTTTCATGACTGGTTCATAATGATTTGTTTCTTATTTTTATAATCATAATAAAAATTCATACAATAAGTTTGAGTTTTAGAAAATTAATGTATTTTTTTTAAAAAATTGTGTTAAAATCATGTTAGAATTGTAAAAAATTCAACAAATATTTTTTGAATTGAACACTCCACGGATACGTGTCCTACGAGTGTCGGTGTCCGATACATATAACCGACACCGACACGTCATTTAAGAGAAGTGTCTGAGCTTCATAAAAAACAATTGATAAGAGATTTAGGAAAGTTTTTTTTTAGAATAGAAATATTATTTTCATTAATGTAAGAGGTATATGAAAACGAGGACAATAAGTGATAGTTTTTTATAAATACATTGATAGTGTGTATAAGTTATTGTAAATTTCTATGACCCGTATTAAATTATTATAATAAACAAAAATTAAACAACAAAAAATTATTATCTTTAAAAAAATAACTTTTTAAACCTTACTAATCCAATTCTCTTTAGCTTCCATAGAAATACTTCACCCTACATATTCAATATTGGACAGGGCTTATTTAACTTAAGGATTTGCATTATCTTTTAAAAAAACATCTTCATTTTCACCTCAACACAGATTTGCACAAAATCCAACATTAATAAATTATTAGTTAATTCCAACACAGAAGTCATAATATAGGATTTTATTTTATTTTTTTGAGTATCCACTACAAGAAATTGCTTATTTAGCTGCAAAAAAAAAGAGCGAAGGTCTTAGGTCGACACTAAATAGTGTCAAATAAGCCTTCGCTATTCACAAAATTCAAACAAAATGTGAGAAAGCGTGGGTTATACCCACACAAACTTTAAAAAATAAAAAATAAAAAAAGTTGCGTGGGTGGAACAACCACTATTAAAAGTATAAAAATAATAAAAATTTAAATGTTTGAAGGTTTAGCCCACGCTAAATATTTTAAATTAAATTTAAACAAAGAATTAAATTCTGAAGGTGAAACCCACGCAAACAATTAATTTGTATTTATTTGAAAATTCTTAATTGTTAAGGTTTTGAATATTTTGAGAAAATTTTAAACCCCTTTTTCACAAATTATTGTTATTCTTCATTGTTAAGGGTCATTTGGGAAGCACGAGCTAGAGAATAGCCTTCAGCTTCAGCTATTGTTAAGGTTCATTAGGGAAAGTGTTGTTATTCATTGTTAAGGTTCATTTGGGAAGCAGTGTGCCAGAGAATAGCCTTCAGCTTCAGCTATTGTTAAGGTTCATTCGGGAAGCAGCGCGCCAGGGAGAATCGTTCATAAGCAGCGTGCCAACGGAGTCTTCGCGGTTTTGCCCTAGGTTTTCATTTCGATTCCTTTATTTTTGTGTTATGTATAATTTTATTTTTTGATTTCTACTCTCAGTTTTGCCCTAACATTGTGTTTTGATTTTCAGTGATTCTCTCAGTTTTGCCCTAACATTGTGTTTTGATTTTCAATGATTCTCTGTGATTTTGTATTCTCAATGATACTAGATTCACTGGTTTTTATTAGTGTGTATTTTGTATTCTCAATGATACTGGATTCATTGGTTTTTATTAGTTTTGTATGTTTGACACTGTTCGAATTCAATGCATCCAGATGAATATGATAGTGGTAACAGTGGTGTATATAGTTTTCTTTTTGTATCTCTGGGAACTTCGCATTTCTTTGAAGCTTTTTTTAGCAAGAATGACAGGAAGACGAAGAAGTGAGGAATGAGATGAAACGTGGTACTATGTTTTGTCCAAAACTTAATCATGGTATTAGGTAACATATTACACAGAGTCTCTAATTTTTTTAATTCATACAAAGGAGATGAAAGAAAAAGGCAAAGGTAGAGAAGCTGAGGTAGCTCGTTCCAGTTAATCAATGAGTATAGTGAAGGTGACCACTGTTTATCATATCATATGAATATGGTTATTTTAATTTGTAAAGATCCCCTTAATATGCCAACATTCTTGGTTATTCACAGTGACAGCTTCTAAAAGAAATTAAGAGACCAACTAATGAATAGCCTAAGCTAACTAATTGAAAGTTACTAGTAGCAGTTATAGGATACTAACAGGAAGTTGTATGATTTAACAGTACAATGTCAACACTATGAAAAAACATCAATTAATGTGATTTGAATGTGTAAAAAAAGGTGAGGGAGGTAAAAAAACGAAAAGAAATGTTGAAAAAATGTAAAGCTCCACCTGTCGTATAGAATAACTGTGTCAGTTGTAGTAAGGTTTATCCCCAAACCCCCAGCTCTAGTAGATAGAAGGAAACAAAATCTTGAAGAATCTTCAGCATTAAACCAATCTATCTTTACTTGTCTTTCAGCACCTCCAACCTTGCCATCAATCCTCTCATATTGCCATTGCTAATGTTTAAAAGAGAAGGAAAACAAATTCAACATCATACAAAATATAATTTTTTGCAAAATACAATTTTTTTTATCTCCTTTTATCTCAAGTCAAAGCATGCTATCATAGATGACTAACTGGCTTACCTTGTAAGAACAATAATCTTCCAGCAAGTCAAGCATTCTCTGAAATTGGGAATATATAAGGACTCTATGACCTTGCTCTTTAAGTTTCACCATCAACTTGTCTAACAATTGCAACTTTTCCCAGATGATTCAAGTAATTGCCTATAAATAGAAATGAAGGAAAACAATAGTAAATCAACCATAATATTAACCAGTAAAAAATGTTAATGTTAATGACTTTAAACATAAGAACATTAAATACTTTAGCTTAGGTGCAAAAGTTAACAATTATAAACTTCATATACTTTCTCTTTTACTTTGACAGGAACTTGGATTAT
>Ga0123342_1009224_pt1 | contig 11938 bp, 4 predicted proteins | sample Turbeawhitnodule_FD_89960 | JGI IMG/M metagenome (GOLD analysis project Ga0123342, IMG submission 89960) | Root nodule microbial communities of legume samples collected from Mexico - Turtle bean Mexico white nodule | ecosystem: Host-associated > Plants > Roots > Nodule | place: Mexico: Nepantla... | reverse complement strand
ATAGGATTTTCTACTTTCGGGACAAGACAAAGGAAAGAGGCATTTGAGCCTCTAGGCCAATGATTTTTTTCCGCAAAATCCTTCACAGCTGACACCACATCCAACTTTATAAAATCCCAACAAAACTTTAAGAAACCAAAATTAAATCCATCAGGACCAGGACTTTTTGAACTTTCACAATTCCAAACCGCAACCCTTATTTCTTCCTCAGAGAAGTCACGAACCAACATCTCGTTATCAGCTTCCGAGATAGAATTGAACCTTACATTATCCAACCTAACCGCACAAGTTTCGTTCCTGGCAAACCTATCTTCAAAATAATCCCTGACCTTTTCCTTGATCACAACCTTATCCTCGCACCACCTTCCATCAACAAACAATCCATGGAGCTCGTTCCTTGTCCTTCTCCACTTTACTGACGAGTGAAAAAACTTTGTATTAAGATCCCCCTGTTTCAACCACTTTTGTCTTGCTTTTTGAAAGATGACCGCCTCTTGCTTAAACATAATTGTAGTAAGTTCAGCAAGGAGCAACCTTCTCTCCTCCCTTTCAGACTCTTCTAACCCCCTATCATCATCCCGTGTATCTAACTCATTAATCCTTTTTTGTAACTCTTCACTAGCAAAATTAACGTCCCCGAAAACTTCTTTGTTCCAAACTTTTAGGTCAGCTTTAAGCTTTTTCAATTTTTCTTTGAAGATATAAATCCCACTTCCTTGAACATCGTAGCTAGCCCACTTCAAACTCACAAAGTCTTTAAATCTACTGTCTTTTTGCCATACATCCAAACTCCTGAAGGGTCTTGGTCCCCAGTCAACAAACACATCCTTAAGGACAATTGCACAATGGTCAGAAATAGATCTGTTAAGGACAAACTGTTGGCAACGAGGCCAGGCTTCGAGCCATTCCTTTGATACAAGAACCCTGTCAATCCTACTCTTTACCAATCCATTGGGTTTATACCAAGTAAACTTCCTGCCTACCAACGGGATGTCAACCAACTCTGATTTTTCAATAAACTCGTTAAAACCTTTTATTTCTCTAGAATAATCTGACACCGATAACATACTCTTCCTCTCTTCTTGCTGTATAATAGAGTTAAAGTCTCCAATAATGCACCAGGTCTTTGAACGTTGATTCAACCTGTAACTATTAATCTCTTCCCAAACCTTTTTCTTCTCCCGTAAGGATCCCGAGCAATATACATTTACTATTGTAACTTGTAACCCATTGCCAATCTTCCAACAACCCTCAATAATAGAGAAGTTCCTTCCGTTAGAGACATTAGACACGTTATCAATGTATTGTTGATTGAGTTGAAATTTACGTGATAAAACTGATAGAGTAGTTTGTTCAACGTCTTTCTAGTGATGATGTTCTTTTTTTCTCTTTTTTCTGGGCACATTTACACAATACAACAAGAAAAAAATCATCCCAACAATTTAAATAAACAATCTATCAACATCAATAAAACAACTTAGTTGACACATTTACAAAAAGGAAGTATATTCCAATGGAAATTCAGTTTCAAATGGCCCTCCATGCTAGACTGATGAAAGAGCAGTGCTAGATCGCCTGCATTCTTTCTTTTTCATGGTGCATTTCTGCACCTACCTTTTGTTAGATCAAACGAACACATCCTATTAACATCATTCCTTAGATTATCTCAAACGTTCACCAGTTTTATATAATTTTCACTCCTTGTCTTACTTCAGAGATCTTAAACATGTGATAAGATTTAGATACCAACCTAAATAGGTGCGAAAGTCTCATAACAAACTCAAAAACCAGAACAAGGAACTAACACCACCACCAACATAGCAGTATATGATGAAGCTTGCTATGCACCCAATATGTAATACCAAATACTAACATCACCCCAAAACATTGTCTTAGCAGGGTTACCACCAGCAAGCTCAAATATTTAAAAGGAATATCCATTATGGTACACTGAAGGACCTTGGAGAAAGATTGTACCACATTTCTATCCACCCCTAAAGCACCAATTTTAATTTTGTGGAAATTCACCCTAGCCCAGACTCTACTTTGAAGCATCTTAGCAGACTCTACTTTGAAGCATCTAAGCAGTGATTTAATAGCCAAGATGTTTTGAAGGCAGGGTTCATGAAGAGTGTGTCATAACAAACTGTGGTAACTTCACTTCCACTTTGTTAACCCCAATTTTAAAACCTGTAAAAAGATTTTTTCTAGCTACTTGATTTACTAGCCTGATAAACCTTGTGTCACAAATTAGAAACAGGAAAGATGCAATTAGATCTCTTATCTAAGATCTCTAGAAAGTTTTGAATTTCTTGGTAGGGCTACCATTAACAAAAATAGAAATTGAAGAGGATTCTAAGCATGCTCTCATCCATTGTACCCATTGACTACAAAATCCATCTATACTCATCATATAGTATTAGAACTCTCAATTAACCGAATTATAAGTTTTGTCATAGTCAATTTTAATCACCGTGCTCTCTTTCTTTTTCTTTTCAATTAGTCAAAAACCTCATTTGTCACGAGTATACTTTCTAATAAACCTCTTTGGAATACCTTTTTGAGATATGAATGTAGATTGTGAATGATTAAGTTTTTCTAAGACTTTCTTGATTCTAATTGAGATGATTTTTTAAAGAAGTATGTAAGGTCCTTCGTGACCGCTTGAAGAAGTGTCTAGTGAAGGGTTTGGAGGAGTTTTACAACTTCATTTTTTTTAAGGAGAATGGGACGAGGCTTACTTAGGGAACTATTGTTGGGTATGAAGTGTATTGTTGACTAAGGAAAATTTAACCACTACAACAGTCAACTTCTTTAGTATTATTATGATTTTTTATTATACTTATTATTAATAACAATACTAATAATACTAATAATATTAATAATACTAATAATACTAATAATATTAATCATACTAATAATACTAATGATATTAATAATACTAATAATACTAATAATACTAATAATCTATACCTATATATAAAGGGGATTCCCCTCTTAACTACTCTTCATTTTTTTTTCATTTTATCCTTATATTAATATTTAATTTTATTATTGTATTATGTTCATTGTGTCATTTTTTATTTTTTCTACAATATTTGGTATACGTAGTGGAGACGGTTTTGAATTGAAAGAGAGGTGGAATAGTGGTTTTGAATTGAAAGAGATGTGGAAGAACAATTATGAATTGAAAGAAAGGTGGGGGAACAATTTGGTTTATTTTCAAAATCAGTTACATTTTATTAATATTAGTAATACTAATAATATTAATAACACTGATAATATTAATAATACTAATAATATTAATAATACTAATAATATTAATATTATTAATAATACTAATAATACTAATAATATTAATAATACTAATAATACTAATAATAATTTATAATACTAATAATACTAAAAATATTTTATAATACTAATAATATGAATATAATATTATTAATATTAATAAAATGAATATAATATTAATAATATGAATATAATAATAATATGAATATTAATAAAGATAATAATGATAAAGATTTATTTTTATTTTTTATTTTTATTTTTATTTTTATTTTTATTTTTTGCATTACATACGGATAAATTCGTATGTAATTACATACGGATATTACATACAGATTTTTCCGTATGTAATTACATACGGATTCTGGATCCGTATGTAAAGCTTACCTACAACAATTTTACATACGGATTTTTGTCCGTATGTAAACCTGTTTTACATACGGATTTTGGGCCTTACATACGGATTTTGGCTGTATGTAATTCCAATTTTTCTTGTAGTGGTTTCGTGACTTCAAGTGAGAGATTGTTGGGTATGAAGTCAAGACCAATTGGGTTGGGTTGACAAGACACCATATACACAGTTGAAGCGCAGGTGAACATTGTTCCGTGACTTCAAGTGGGAGATTGTTGGGTATGAAGTCAGGATCAATTGAGTTGGGCTGAGTAGACACCATGTTTTAGTGAGTGGGCTTAATCATTGTGTCCCTTTATTATCTCTATTTAAAGAGATCATTGTACTTGTAATTGGTGTGCAACAATATATAATGTAAACCTAATAGTTGTCTGTGTGGATGTAGGTTGCAGTTGACGACCGAACCACGTTAAATCATGTGTTGTTTATTTTCTGCAGTTGATTCGTGATTGTGTGTGTTGTTTCCGCGTGCATTTTTCCATCAACTATAACTTTGGGCCACAAGAATGAAGGTGAATTCTCCTTTGATGGATCAACGAGCTAAAGGATGGAAAACATAGGAAGATTTAACCTGTTGGTTGGGTTGGGAACATTTTTTTTGTCTGGTTAGTAACTCTTGCAAATTTGGTAGGACATGGTTGCATCTTTGGTCAACAATTTAGCTTTTTTGTTAGCCTGTGGATTTTTATGTAGCTGTTACAAGGTTGGGACACCCCTAAAGTGTCATTTTAATTTTAATTTATTCTTTGCTGATAAAAAAAAGAGATGTTTTTTTAAAATAATATTATAGGAGTAATTCACAATGATTTCCCTATAGTTTAGGTTAATTCGGTTAGTTGGTAAAATAAATAAAAAAAAGTTACATTACAAGAAAATCATGCAATAGAAACCAATTTTAGAAACAGAAAATAATTAGTGGTTATAGTAACTAAATTAGAGATAATTTTAGGGACTGAATAAATTTTTGGTTTCTAAATTAATTTATATTATTGTTAAATTATTTCTAAATTGGTATCTAATTAGCAACTAAGGTTTTTGCTACTAAATTTAGAATCTAAATAATTGGTAGTTAAAACTTTGATAGCTAATTAGATACCAATTTAGAAACTATTTCACAATAATATAAACTAATTTAGAAACCAAAATTTTTTTAGTTTCTAAAATGGTCTCTAATTTAGTTACTATTGCACCTAATTATTTTTGTCTCTAAAAATTGGTTTCTATTTGATGATTTTATTGTAGTGTTAGTTTAGATAGATTTTTTTTCACAAATTTCTTAGAAAAATAATTTTTTTTATAAGTTAAACTTATTTTATGAGTAAATTAATTTATAAAAATTGTAAAATATACTTTTTTTCTAAATTTTTATCTTTAGGATATAAAAGCTTTGTAAAATTAAAATTAGTAAAAATCTTAAACTTAGTACTGTTTCAACTAAAATTAAATGGCGCATATATTTTTTTCTCAATTAAAAATAGTAAACAAAAGTTATTACAATAAGTGACTTTATTCCAAATATATTAAAAGGTAAACCTTTAATATTTAGTAGAGTCTTATTAGTTATTTTTTATAAATTTAAAACATAGATATACATCATTTATTTTATTTGAAATGTAGATACTAGATGGTTTACAACTAATTAATATTTTTCTTCCTTCTGCAGTGTAGGAATGCTTTGTTCGTTTCTGAAAAAGTTGTGAGGATCAACCTTGGTCTTCACTCTAGCCAGTCTCTTAAAGTTGTTATTGAAATATTTGAAACCCCAAATGCTGGCTTGAGTATAATTTGTGTAACCATTGTTATTATTTACTCCAACGTCAAGGTCTCTGTAATTTATATATGCAGCTCTAGGAGAACTTGAAACATAAGGTTCCATATATTTATAGAGTCTTCTAATCCAATCCATATGCCTTTGTGTTGCCTCGTTCCCTTCCTCTCCCCAAACAACAACATAGTGAATATGATTAATGTATCCAGATCGGTGTGAGAAAGGAATTTCAGATTCCGAAATATCTGACATTCTACCTCCATAAGGAGCGAATTGAAGTTGACCATATTCAATCTTATCGTCATATAACAAACGCCATAAGCCTCGTAATCCATCAATAGGAATGGGTTTTCTCACATAATCAGATTTTCCTTTGTATTTTCCTGAACGAATTTGAGTTCTGTTAAGCAAAACTTCAGGGGCTTCATTGCCGGTAGATCCAATCAACCCAGCATTCATGAAGACAACTGAGCCAATCCAACTCGTCTCATTACAGTCTTTTCTGACCAAACCCAACTCTGGGAAGCTCTTTCGCATCAATGGAATAAGCTCTTCTACACCTCCCAGAAACATGGATACAAAACTAGCTTGTATTGTTAGCTTTCCATGTTGACTTGAATTTACCCTTGCCATGTCCATCCTAATCATTATGCGCTCGTCCAATTTATTGGCCACAAGCTGCCACTTTTGAATGATCTCGGTTGCATTTTCTTCCAATGTCCTTTCAAGTCTGAACACTGTCACAGTTGATGGAACTGGAACTAGTTTTATCTTCCAAGCCACGATGACACCAAAGCTTGCTCCACCACCTCCTCTAATGGCCCAAAACAGATCCTCACCCATGGCTTTTCTGTCAAGAAGATTACCATTCACGTCTATTATGTGAGCATCTAAGATATTATCAGCGGCAAGACCGTACTTGCGCATCAAGAATCCATAACCACCTCCACTGAAGTGGCCACCAATGCCCACAGTGGCGCACACACCAGCTGGGAACCCTAGTGTTTTGCTTTTCTGGCTAATGCTGTAGTAAAGTTCACCAAGGGTTGCCCCAGATTGAACCCATGCAGTTTGGTTTTCTGCGTCAACTGTGATTTGTCGAAGGTTTAGGAGGTCAAGGATAACAAAGGGAACCCCGGCAACATAGGAGAGACCCTCGTAATCATGGCCTCCGCTTCGGGTTCGAATCTGTAGGCCATGGCGTTGGGAGCAGATTATGGTGGTTTGAATGTGGGAAATTTGCAGTGGTGTGACAATGACATGGGGTTTTGAGCTTGAGTTGGAGAACCTAAGATTTTGAATGGTAAGATCCAGGACAGAGGAGTATGAAGAGTTGGTTTGGGTGTAAACAACATTGGAGATGGAGTTGGTGTTATGAGAATAATTGTAAAGGCATTGAACAAACTTTTCATGAGTATCTGCTGAAGAAGGTGTAAATGAAAAGAAAAGAGAAATGGCAGTAACTACGGTAAAATAGGAGCTTAGGCACTTCATTTTTGTGGATGGTTTGTTGTTGGTGTATGAGAAAGAGTAATGGGAAGTCTCTAATTTATAGTAGTTTGGAGTTGAATTTTAACCAAATCATTCATAAAAAGTTTGCCTATATATCCAAAAATAAAATAAAATAAACGTACCACATGGGAGGAGACAATTCAAGTACGAGAAGTAAGTAGTATAAGACTATTCTACATATTATACGTGGTGGAGAAGCTTCACACGATGACATAATACGAAGAAGAAAAAGAAGTACTCGATGACAAAACTTGCATTTCATCCATATGCGCACGCAATGTGCAAGAGAATGTTGACTGCATCATTTTGAAAATCCTTCATAAAATGGAACAATTATTTTTTTTAAGATGTTTTTGTTATTGTCTTAAGCCTTCGATATTCAAAGAAATTTTATGCTCGTACTCCCATTTTCTGTCCTTTTTTAAATACAAAAAAAAATATTTTCATAATATTTGTCTTTATATATATAATAGTAATAACAATTGTCTTTCTTAGATATCTTATTATTATATTAAGATTATGAGATGGTTATATAAAAATAAAAAAAGTCAAAAATTCATTACTTTAATTATCTATAGAGGTGATGTGTTATTAAAAACTAAATTTTTGTATTTGTAAAAAAAAACGAGATGAAGAATAAAATAGTAAATGTAAGGTTAAGTATCTCATGTTTTTAGATGTGTTTACTTATTGCACTATAATATTTTGATACCTCATAAATTTTTATATTCATTTTGCATCCACTATTTTATTCTTTATTTTTATTATAAATAAAAAAAAAAAAATTTTAATGGCGATGTTATCCTAAAAGTGAATTAACAAAGGTTTCTCAACTACCATTTATCTTACTTTGACTTTACAGATGCATGGAAGGTACTGAAGTGTTTTTTTCCTTTTTTAATACTATTCTAAAAGAGACTACGATTTTTAATATATGATTTTGTTATTTAATATTTAATAAAGAAAAATTCAGCTAAAAAATATTTTTTAATAGATGACGGTATATATGTAGGATCGAGCTTTTTATACAAGTAGTTTCTTGTACGAGAAGGAATTAAAGAAGGATGTTTAACGCTTATTTTTATTTATTTGCAGTATTAATTCGAACTTTAATATTATATTGTTTTTCTGATAAGATCCTAGTAAATACTTAAACAACAGATGTTACATCAGTGAAATATTTTCTTATATGGGTTTTATAAATTAACGGCTATCATCAAATCATAATGATGGAAAATTTTATTAAGATAATTGTATCATACCTATATATATTACCTTGTTGATGTCAAATTTAATAAAAATAAATAAAATATGAAAATAATTAAATGGTTATTTATATATTTTAAAGGTTTAATATATTATAACATTTTTAATATATATGTAGATATATAAATGAGGTATTAAATATGTTTGTATCAATAAAAGAATTTATAAACATAACTTTCAATAGATATATTTAGAATAAACTATCACGTTAAAAATTATTGAATCATATAATAGTTTATGTGTGTTACATAGTAGCAGAATTCAAACTGTTTTAAAGAACAAAGTATAAGGTATGAGATTTCTTTTACGAACATCTATTTACAGTTATCACTATTTGACAGGATGTACTGTTTTGTTTGATTTGAAATGTATAAACTCAAATTCACAGTTGTTTTTTATAGAAGCAATTATATTTGCTTTCCATTATAGTTTAGATCTGTATTTTTGTATTTGTATAAGGAACCATCAGATCTAAGTGAGATATGAGGGACGCAGTATTTTGAACAGTAAAAAAAAAAAATATTTTTTTTGTATGTAATAGGATTGAAATATCTTTCAATAAAAATATTGTTGATAAAAAAATATATTTTGTAACAAACACATATAGAGTCTCATTTTACGTGTTTCAAACATGAGCTAAATAAAAGTGTTTTTTTTATCAGAAAAAAATTAATAGAATAAAATGAGATAAGATTTAAAGCACTAACACTAGAAGGCTTAAACTACGGAGGAATCCCAATCCAAGGAGCTTGTTCTGCGCATAAACCAGCATAAAAAACAGACCACTGTAATTAGCAGCTGCTGGAAAGACACAAGATAATAAGTCCCTCCCATCCCTTTACATCTAGACAGGGCCAGCTGCATCTTAAAGCATCATAAATTGGCAAAGATAAGACCCTAGCCTCTACCGCTAGATATATTCCCTGGCCACTTACTTCTTCCTTCTTACTTCATGTCATGATCTCTACTTTGATCCTGCAGAACTCTTGCTTACACCTTGGAAAGAAGCTACCTCGGCTGCCATCAAATTTATCTATAACAGCAGCACCAGCACTTCAGCGTGCATCACCCTGCATCCCTGCAATTTGATTGTGTTATACCTGCATAAACTACAAACAAACGTTAATTAACAGAATTCTGGCAGATGTTGCTTGCTGTCTTTAAGTTTGTTCCAGCACAAGCTTTCCTTCAAGACAATCCCAACATAGATTTCTTTGCCTTGACATCAACACCAGCAGTTATGACAGGCAAAATATGACCCTTGAGTGTATCCTTCTTTTCTTTGGTAAGAGCAGCATCATGAGTTAAGCCAACATCCATGTAATCCAGCATCCCTTTCCCCTCCCAGCTTTGGCATCACAACAAATGTTCCTTCCAGGGTCCCATACATAAGAATATGCCCTCAATAAACCATCCAAATTCAGTCCAGCCAATAAAAGCTGCCAATCAACACCAGCACTGACAGCCAAGTCACTTTCCCATGTTGAGGTTGCCAATTCAGTTCCCCCGTCACACATTTTATCAGCACTCTCTGTAAGTGGAATGACACGCCATCCATATTGACCACAACTACAGACCATGCTTTCACAAAACCAGAGTCTTCCATCAGCAACTACGTAAGCTACCCATCAGCAAATAGAAGTGTCTTGTTAGATATATCTTGCGTTTTGTGTTTCTTATCGTAGAGAATGATTACTTTTATCTTGTTTGATAACAACCTTAGTTATTACATACAACTCATGCTTGGCTTAGGTATTTTGAGATGTTGCTTAATAATATTTCTAAGGGTCATCCTGATGCTTACTTGGGATGACTTTTTGTATGGAACAATGACTTTGGAGAAAATGATATGAGAAGGATCTTTCAATGCTGGGGAATTCATGAGGTATTAATTGCCAGGAAACTGAATCAGAAAGGGGAGAGGTTCGGATTCGTGAGGTTAGAGTACAAAATAAATGGTGCTGGAAAGGGTGGAAAGCACAACACAAGGAGACGATAAGGAAGGGCGCAAACAAGACTTATGTACAAGTTGTCAAATGAGGTAAACATATGAGTGAGGTAACACTACTATAAAAATGCTTTTAGATAGCAATTTTTAAAAGTCCCTAGACGACGATTTTAGAACCGTAACTTATGAACACGTCGTTTATAGTTTAGAATTATATACGAAAGCCAAGAAAGCCAAACAATCGTAGTCTATTACATTACTATAGATGATGATTATTAACAGAATTATTGTATATATTGTAAGTGAAATAAAAAATAAAAGACTCATACAAAGGTATAGACAAAGATTATTAACAAAATCGTTAGCTTATATCCTTCTATAAGTCTTCTATATTTTACTGCATGAAGCCATCATAAACTATAATTATAGCCAGAACCGTAGTGCATTTTTTATATCAGCAATGAATGAATTTAATAAGGAGACACTTTTGGGGTGTCTCAACCCTTATACAAGATCCTACATCAAACAAACAGAGCAAACTGATTACATGTAAATATCTATCAGCACAACAAGCATCCAAATTGATTCACATATAGCTTTGCTCATCCTGTTTTTTGCTCCATAGAATTTTCTGCAGACACCTTCTTTTCCATAGAGCATTGCTCCACATATACCGGTAAACCGTAGTGCACGATGAGTTTGTTTATTAGTTCAATTTGTTTAATGCATTTCCTCCTCTTAGTTAACCTGTTCATTTTAAAAGTCCAACTAGATATACAATATATTCAGACAACCAGATTCACATTTATTTATACAATAAATATATATATATATATATATATATATATATATTGATAAATCAATTAAAATGAGTATATCCACTAATATATATTCCTATCTATTTGGCTAATTTCCTATACATGAGAAACATGTAATATAAAAAAAACACTTAAGAACATATAAATTAAACCTATACTATTCATCATTTATCCTAGAGTTATAGAACCTAATGAAATATGTGGCCCAAACATTCTTCACATAGTTCATTGATTCTGAATTTAGTGGTTGAGCATCCATAAAATACTACAACACAAAATAAGTTAAAATTAGTGTTTAATGTACACATAATTTATTATAAACAATAATTTAAATATGATTACTTGTTTCCAACCTCTGTTAATGTTAACTCTTATAATGATAGCCACACTCATACCCCGTGTCTGTTTATTACACTATAATTCAATATTAATGAAAAGTTAATATTGAAATTTTGACAAACAAGGAAGACAAAAAGACAAAACATTAATTAATGAAAATTACAAACCTTTAGGTTCAAGCATGTGAGCTTCTAGGACATTGCACTTGGTTGACCTCTCACTGTGTAATATCCAATGTATGAGCTAATTAATAAAAACAAACTTATTAGGAGACGTTTAAGTAATATACACAAGTAAGTTGATAATATTATTACATGTCCACTAATTACTTGAAATATGTCGATGACTTCTTATGCAATGAACATAATCACACAACAGTGTTATCAATTAATGATATAACAAGTAATTGTCAATGACGCTTGCGTCATTCTTGAAAACAATTAGTAAAACTTTAAAGGATAAAATCTATAAATATAACAAATAGAAGGCACTTCCAGGGTAAGTTTTAAAAAAAATTCAAAAAGAAAAAAATTCAAATTTTAACTAAAAATAGCAAGCTGAAACTCATTCTGGGAGTGACAAGT
>Ga0123342_1009223_pt1 | contig 11941 bp, 5 predicted proteins | sample Turbeawhitnodule_FD_89960 | JGI IMG/M metagenome (GOLD analysis project Ga0123342, IMG submission 89960) | Root nodule microbial communities of legume samples collected from Mexico - Turtle bean Mexico white nodule | ecosystem: Host-associated > Plants > Roots > Nodule | place: Mexico: Nepantla... | reverse complement strand
ATATTTTTTTTTTTTATATATAATTATATATATATTATATATATATATATATATATATATATATATATATATATATATATATATATATATATATATATATATATATATATATATATATATATACTAGTTTAACTAAGGTAGAACAATTTTCATTCATAATTTGTTTCTTTCTTGTCTGTGTTCCTAAATTTTTTACTCAGAATCATCTTCATTTTTTTTGTGTCTATTTACACATTATGTATCCGCTAGACTGTTTAGGATGTACCTTACTTTTATTTGTAATTTTTTTTATCTACTATACCCTGTAATAAAAAAATAAAATTGAAATAATTAGTAAACTTCTTTCCCTTCAATCTCCTTTTCCCTTACTAACTACGTTTCTTTATTATTATTATTATTTTGCATCCTTTTTTTTTTCCTTCTCAGATAAAAGAAAACATGAGGTGTGACTTTGCATCTCTAGACCTAACTCTTGGTATTAAAACTCTCACATACAAGCAGCAAGCAGTGAATTAAAGAGCAAGAGCCCAAAGGGAAAAAACACAGGAAAGAAGTCAACATCAAGCAGTAAGCAGTGAAGTAAAGAGCAAGAGGCAAATAGAAAGAACAGAAAGGAAGTAAAAATGAAACAGTAAGTAGTGAATTAAGAAATAAGAACAAGATAAACAAAGAGAATACGAAAGAGGCAAAGATAAAAACAAATAGGAAAGGACAAAGACCCCCACATAGAGACCGGAGAAAACAGCATTCTTAGCTGTCCAATTAATTAATGGTTAACCGTTTTTGCTCCAACATGTTCACAGCGAATCCCAGAGACAAAAGACGCAATTCCATCTACAGTTATCAAAGTACATGCATGCTCATGCACCCTCATTGCTTCGCGCTGACCCTATCATCATCCCTTCAAAAAGAAGGAACTTAGTAATATAAACAAAGAATAAATTAATCGTTATGGTGCTTGCTTACAGACAAAAGTACTCCTACTAAATTTTATTTTCCAATAAAGCTGTTCCTTCACTGCCACAAGCTAGGCAACACAACCCCACTTAAACCACAAAATATAACAGACACATCAAAATTCAACACTACAATTCAAAGCCATGTTTTGTCTTTTTGTTTGCTGTTTAAGAAAAACAAAAATTCCACCCACTTATCTATCTATCTATCTATCTATCTATCTATCTATCATCCTTTTTACTTTTCTCACCCAAATCCGAAGTACCAATATCATGATACAGATTTTATGTCCACCAACATCAACATCCCTTCTCCATGTCGTCCCATCACTTTATGGCTTCAAAATTTTCAATTTTTTTTGGTTAACTACACCAAGATGATATGACATTATGACTAATGTCATGGTCGCTTTCAGATGGACCATAGGGATAAATCATAAACGTTTTTTTCTTCTTCTTTACTTTACTCTCTCTTTGGTAGTTCTTTGGGCATGGTTTAGTTAATCCAAGAATTGTGGATCGTTGGATTGTTTCCACATGGAGTGATTTTCCGTCTTTTGAGGTCCCTCTCTTGTCTCAGAGGAGAATCAGCAACGGTGATTCCGTTGGATTTTTCACTTTCTGAACTCAGAAAATGATGGTCCAACACATTAATCGGCGTGTCTGACCTTGAAACCCCATTCAACGCAGACTCGTACTCCTCCTCTATGGCTATGTCTTGTATCACTTTGTAGCACTGCTCCACGCTTTCCTGCAGTAAATTTTTCGTACCTTCAATTAATTTCATTCAACATTCAAAATATGCTTTGCCACTTTCCCCCTTCTCCTCCAAAATAATTCATATAATCTAATAAATAATAATAAAGGAGGAATGTGTTGTGTACTTTATTTACATATGAAGAATCGATTATTGCTTTTAAGAAGGAGGGATATTGAAAAGGAAACAACTCATGAGAAGCACACAAAAGGGCAGATGCAGCAATTATAGATGGCTTGAACTCCCAAAGCCTTATCTCTGCACAAAAAGAAGTTAACAATTATTAAATTAGAAGATGGATGTTATGTATTAATCATAACATATATCATGCAGAATGGTTTTTTCACCACTCAAAATCACACTGATAAATATAGATGGATGCAAGAGAAGAGAGGTTGAAAATGACAAATAACATTTATAACTGTCAATGCAGTGTTTGGAAAAATTAAATGTATAACATCATCAACCATATCATATTTTATGAATTTATGAATACCTCCTTGTGACATGAATATGATTTCAGAGGCACGGTTTTTCAGAACCGTCCCCATTGGTGAGCCTTTGAGCCCCATCAAGGCAATGAAGAAAGGTATGAAGGAGAATGGGGTGATCGATCGCATTCTCCATTGTAATGCTCCCAAGATAAGTGCTTCCATTCTTCGCACCGTTTGTGTCTCAAACATTATGCCCCCATCACTTTGATTCAAAAGAGCCTAATAAATAAACCACGTTCAGTGAATGCATACCAAATTACCAATCTTTTCTTATAAAACCCTCGTATGTTACAAGCACTTTACTTAGAATAAATAATGGCGATTTTACCTGAACATCAGAGCATTCAGTTCTCATCATCTTGACAGCAAGAGAAATGCAAGAGACAGCAATGAGCCTGAGGATCCATGGCTTCGGTTGCTGTTTCATAAACCAAATTTGAGTCACTTCTTAAAGAAGGAGAATCTCGGTGTTCTATTTATTTTAATATTCACAAATAAGAATATGAATCAATAGAATTGAAGAACAATGAAGAAAATAAGCAAACAACTAGCACATTTGGATTCTTTACCGAAATCCCTTGGCTGGCTAGGAACCGATCCAGATAGTTGGTAGCAAGATAAGACAAAGCCGGATCCAAAATGCAGGACAGCTGAACAAGGCCAACCAACGCACACTGAGATTATGTTTAAAAAAAAAAAAATTATTTTTCTCAACAACAATCAAAGTTTTGGCACTTACCTGTGAGATTAAGGAAACAAGTTCTCCTCTGATAGAGATGTCAAGATCTTTGGGTTTGTGAGTGTGAGAATGATTCTGTGATGGGGTGTGGTCAGATTCAATGAGGAAGAGGTAAGAGACAGCATCGGAGTGAAGATTTTCCAAAGGGTTTTCAAGGTCAAACTCCATGGACGAGGTGGTGGTGGAAGAAGGTACTACTGAGTGGAGCTTAAAAGGCAAGGAAAAGCATGTTGAAGGGAGGCAAAGTGATAAAGGTAAAGGGGCAGAGAGAGGGTTCTCAGTTCTCTCAGCTTTCTTCAAATGAATACCATAGCATGGAGTTGCTTCAGTTCTACAACAGCTTTGCCACTTTTCTTTTTTTAGCTCTGAGCTTTGCTACTTGCTGCTCTCTTTATTGGTGTTGTTGCCTTCTGTGCCTCTCTCTTCACCCTATTGTCTTTCTTTGGTATATATTAATTTTGGGAAAATGGGAGGTTTTGGTCCACTCTGTTCAGTGGTTGCATGAGATGATGGTGCTGTGGCAGGATCAGATTGGTTCAAGCACAAGTCAATTTTAATCAGAAAATTTAGTTTGACATAGAAGGGTTGAATTCTGCACTCGTTTTCTTTTTTTTAAATGCAAAAAAGGTGTGAGAGTTAATACGGTGGGTGATAGTTTTTCTATTTTCTTGATCTTGAATTTAATATAATATTTAATGTTAATGGCACTCTCTAGAATAAGAAGGGAACAAATTGATATTAATATTTAATTCGAATAACTCCAAAAATCGAACGAAAAAATGCAACCAAAATGCTACTATCTATTTTAGTAATAAATACGTTTCATCAGTCATCACTGATTTTGAGTAAATTATGCTGCATTTTTTTTGGTGGATCTGTGTGATTGAGCATAAAAAGTAGCAGCTGAAATGAAATACTTTAATGAATTAATCTCAATCCTATGGTTATTGGTTACGACAATCGGCATGCCCAATCTTCTCCAAACATTGAGAATTTATTTTCTTAGACAAAATCAAGGATTAGGAAGTATATATGGATGTTTTCTGATGTAACAAACCATGAGTAGTCTAACAGGTAAAAAACATCCTTGAGTGAGTAATGATGTCTCATAAAGATTGAATTTCTTTGTTTGTTCTAATTGTTTGAGCATCATGCCTTGGTTGTGGAGAAATGTTCAAGCGTGATTCATATTTTATCAAGAGTGCAGGTCCAAAGTACACACTATCACTTTTCATACTTTAACTTATTTTTAATCCTTAAAACTACAAATTTCATTATTAATCCTTGAAGTTATAAATAAAACAAATTATTAACTATTATTCATTTAGTCCCTAGTATTAATGACAATCCCATATGATTTCCTACTTTGATAACTATATCAATCATTTTGATGATACACATAAGTCAATTTAATCCTTGACTTTGTAACCCCTCTAATGTCTATATGCATAATTTGTCCTTTCTCTATATAGGATTCTACTTGCAAAGATAGTCAAATTCTTAAATACAGAGGATCAATAATAACAAAAAATAATTGACACTTAGGAAATTTCTGGAGATAATTTTTGTTGAAGTGTTAATTGAGTTGGTTGACTAAAAGTTTTGGTCACATTATGTGTTGTTGGATCACTTTAAATTGTCTTTGATGAACGTTCCATTTCTTTTGGAGTTGCTTCAAACCTGCCCTATATATCTAGTACAACTTTTTTCTTCATTATTATATGCACAGTTTTATATCAGCACACCTTTTGCTTTTCTTGTTGGATGTTATCATAAAATCATAGATTCTCTCTTGCGTGTTTTGGTTCAAGAGAAAGTCCACATTTTTTTTGTAAAACTTAATTTGAAGATGTATCATAAATTAAAGTTTAACTTTGCTTTTTATCACTAGGGTGATCCTTAGGTAAGGTTTGTCAGTTTGTGCTTAAAGAATAATTAGATTTAGAAGTAATAATGTTAATGGGTTTAAATTAGATTGAATTTTTTTTTAAAAGTGGCAAAACTGAATTATTTCAGTCACCTTCATTTTGGTTTGAAATTGACCATTTAATCGTCTAATAAAATAAAATAAATTAGAAAACAAAATCATAATTAAAAAGAAAATAAATAAATAAAATCTAAAGTAAGCATTATATAACTACACAGCATAAAAACAGTAGAATTGTATGACATAAAGTAATAGATTTATAAAATTAAAAAAGATAAAAAAAATTAAAAACTTTGTAAATTACGAGTTGATTATGGTTGCCGTCTATATATTTAAATATGATGATATATGAACTAATGTTATCAAGATAGTATAACTTTAGAATATGAGTCAATAATCTAAATCAATTCATTTTTTTAATTTATATATCATTAAGTTAAATTTGTCTAGACCATTAACTAGATGATGAATTGAATTAGATTATTGTAAAATTTGAACCAATATCTAAAAATACTTTACAAAACTGAATTGAATTCATTAATATTAAAATGTAATTTTACATTGTCAATATAACATTAGTTTAAGATAAATCAATGTGAATTAATACAGAAAATGGATACTGAAAGTGATGTAATATATACTTTATACATCCGTTGATTATTTTACTATTGTTGGTTTCATGCTTTTGTCTTTTTTGCTAACATTACCTTCCTTGCTTCTATTGTTTGGTTAAAAGTTTTAATTTATTTTTAATATATTTTAACTTTTTTGTTATTATTTAGAATATAGGAATATATATATATATATATATATATATATATTATTTACATATAAAAATTTAGTTAAATATAGAAAAAAAACTCTATTAAAAACTACTTAAGTATAGGAATTTTATTACATTGCCTGATTGTGAAATTTATTATAATTATATCTTTGAAAACGAAATAAATAAAGTAATTGTTTTCTTTCCAAAACACAACATATTTTATATTGGATGTGTCTACAACTCATTTAAAATTACCATAGTACATTGATTAAGACTACACCAAAATGTGATATAAAAATGATGGGACTAAAATAGTAACTGATTCCACCAATAATCATAATGATTCTGAATGAACCTAGATCTATATTGAATCCAAGTTGATTTCCTACAGAGATCTCATTTATGAATATACTAAAATACAATGTATTTAATAAGGTTATATGCTACTAAAGTAAAACTCAATAATAATGAAATATGATAGTGTATATAGATTTTGTCCTTGAAGAAATTTGCATGCAGACATGGTCCTGAAATAAAAATGCATGTTTGAGTATAAAGCAGAGTAAAGAATGAAAAAGGGTTGAGTTAGGAGAGGAGGCACGTGATGATTAATTTGAGGAGTGGATGCAGCACGCCACAACCCCATGCAGAGAGCAGCATCATTGCATGCTTAATGTTTGCAATCAACTTAGGAAAAACTAAAAACACATGCCAATTATTCACTTCCTTTTCATCAATGATTCTATTTTCCAATCATGCACTGGGTCAAAAATGATCCTCCTGTTCCTGGACTCTGTGCAAAAGGTTACAACATTTTATGAGATTTTTTCCCATTTAGAACAGGCTATTTTCGCAATTGCTGTTGTGGAATTGAATTTTGAGATATTATTAGGACTAGTTATGAATCATAATGTGCTTGTGTTTTGCGAGAAGGTTAAAGAGAAAAAGACATCAAACAGATTGTAAGAACATGGCATTTGATTAAAGAAAAAGAAAAAAAATTGGTTCCTTTACTTCTATATGCTTTCATTTCTCATTTATTTTCATTTTATTTTATTAAATTGTCACATTATCTTCATCTATTTTATGTTTTTAAACATTTATGCAGGAAATGTGAAATATATTTTTTCTTCAACGTTTTGTGTATAAATATTTGAAAAACAAATTAAAATATGTGATATTTTTTAAAATTATACACTATAAGAAAATTATGAAATGGAAACCAATTTTAGAAACAAAAAATAATTAGTTGCTATAGTGACTAAATTAGAGACCATTTTGAAAACTAAAAAAACTTTTGATTTCTAAATTAGTTTCTATTAGTGTTAAGTGATTTTTAAATTGGTATCTAATTAGCTACCAATGTTTTTGCTACCAAATTTAGAATCTAAATAATTGGTAGTTAAAATCTTGATAGCTAATTAGATACTAATTTAGAAACTATTTAACGATAATAGAAACTAATTTAGAAAAAAAAAATAGTCTCTAAAATAGTTTCTGGTAACTAATTATTTTCTATCTTTAAAATTGGTTTCTATTTCATTATTTTCTTATATTGATAATTGAAAATATAAAATTAAAAAAAAAATCCGACTCTAATAAACTTTGGTTTGATATATTAGCAATTCCTAAACTATTTGAGAATTTTTAATTATATATTTAAATTGAAAAAGGCTTAATTATCAATTTTACCTTCGCTTTATCACATTCTTAAAAAATTGGCTCTAACTAATTTTTTATGCATTTTATCCCTTATTTTTTAAAATGCAATAAATGTTAATATTTTATTAATTCAGCTTCAATTTCATAAATCCATTCCTAACGTGATAATGTTGACAACACAAACTAATTTGGATCGATGAAATGTTAAGGATATTTTTTAGATTAGACAATTTCCATGAAACTATAATATGGTAATTTAGTAAAGAAAAATAATGTATAGTCTTAAGAGTGTTTCCCATAGCATAAAATTTTTCAATGGAAGTTAAATCTTTAACATAGACTTTCGTATTTGCGATACTAATAATATATATAAGATATTTTCCTATAATCATGTTGATTATCATTTTTGTCAATAACTAATTTCCATTATATTGAAATTTTACTCAAGAGAATAAACTCAGTACTACACATACTAATTAATGACTTGTTGATTAAAATATGAGATATTAATATTACTTGTTGATTTTATTCCATTATAATAAAATTATCTATCATGCGATTTAACATACTGATATTATAGACGCACAGTATGATAGTGGGCTTATAAGCCCAGTTCCTGGACTAGTACTTAGAATCCATCACGAGAAAAGCCCAAAACGTTGAAAGAGGATTGAAATGGTGCAGCAGTTTTTAGTTTTTACACAACAATTTTTATATATTTAAATATAAAAAAAATTCACCGAGCCACTTGTAAATCATAGCTCCAGTGGAAAGCAGGCCTATAATATTGTTTTATGGAAGGACAGGCCAAGTCTAAGGCTGAAGGTGAAGGAGGAATGTAGAATTATGAAGGGGTATTTCTTGTGGCAAATTCTCCCTGCAACTCAATGACTTTTTTTCCACCTCCATACATCTACGTGAAATACTAATTTTCCTCTTGTTTAAAATTTTAAAAACTCTACTTCTCTCTTAACCTCACACGCACCTTTAATTTTGCTATTTTTTGAACGGCGAGCACTCCTTATTTCTCCAGAGCCGCCGCACCTCCTCCAGTGTTATCTAAGAGCTCTCATTTTTCTGGTCAATTTTTTTGATGTTATATACAATTCGATATGTATTACTGGATTCGGGTGTATACATATTGAATGGTACAATTCGGTATGTTATTTGGAAATGAATACGGAATGATACTTTGGTATGTATTATTGGATCTGGTATATACATACTAAATTGTACTATCCGATATCAAAAATTTCAAAATTTTTGTGTAAAATATAGATTTCAGAATTTCGTAAAATATTATGAATTTTACGACCTCTGTAAAATATTATAGATTTCAGAACCTTCGTAAAAATGTCATAGGTTTCAGAACTACGAACATTTATTTTTTATTCATTTATCATTTAAGCATTAATGTGTTTTTTCAAGTACAAATATTTACATCTGTTGTATTTATTTATCTATCTTTATTAAAGTACTTTTTTAATAAATAAAACAAATAAATGGATATAACATTCATCAATTGACAAAATATATCAAAATATTGATAAAATTATACCAAAATATATCAAGAAAACACATTCAAATCCAAACTCAACACAAAATGAGTTAAAAAAAAACTATGAGGAAATAGCATAAGACGAATAATGCTATGAAGTACTACAAATGAAAACATAGCATATTGTTCACTAAGCAGAAAATAGGACAAAAATAATTTCCACATTATATTATATTCTTCAACAATCACATATGCTCCTCTTGATGTCCAGAATTTGTTGACACACTTCCTTGATCATAAACCTACAATAGAAACATGTATCACAATTAGAAATGAAAATATGAAAAATAAAACAAGTTATTTAACTTTTTTAAACATTAACGATAAAGGATTGAACATAGTCAACCCATGATGCAATTGACCTTGATAATTTTGAAAAAAAATAAAATCATCATTGCCTAAAAAAATTCACATTCTTCATATGTTTTGTTCATCCAATTGTGACTTAATTTATAAAATGTATACTTATAGTCACACCCAACTTATTTCAGATTTCATAAAAAGTGTTCAATCCAAAAACTGATAATAAGAACACTCCACCAATCACCAATCCAATATAGACAACTAAAATCAACTTTACTTAGAAAACAACAAATAAAATTTTCTATTTTTATTTTTATTCATATTTTATAATAAATACATATTAGTTATTTTATTTTGAACATCATAATAATAGTGTACATTAATTAAATATTATATAGAAAATAAGATATAATTGATAAAATTAATGTTATTTTAAATTTTAACAATAATAGACAAATAAAAACAATTTTCTTAAAGAAAATCGAAATGTAAAAAGAAAGAAAATGAACAAGGATTTTAATTTTAGCTAATGGGATGGGATAAAACAAGTATTAATACGATTATGATTTCTAAAATGTGATGAGGAAGAACTCAGTGGCACCAAGATAATGCAAGTGAACGGTGGTGAGAAATAAAAGAGTAAAGCAAACGTGAAGAACACGGGGACAAAGTGCAGAAAAAAGAAAGAGATATTGTATATTATTATTGTTGTGTAAAAAAGGTACAAAGAAGGTAATATAAAAGAGGCATGGGCTAAAAGAATGAGGCCCAGAGTAAAACGTTACACAAAGAAAAAATGGGGCCCAAGAAGAAGCCTAATAATATGATTAACACCCTCCCTCAAGCTGGGAATATATATCCTTCATTCCCAGCTTGGACTTAAGATTCTTGAAAACAGTAGGTGTCAGGGGTTTAGTAAGAATATCTGCAGTTTGCAAGGTAGAAGATATAGGAAGCAATTTGAGGAGACCGGTATTAAGTTTTTCTCTGACAATATGACCATCGATCTCTATGTGTTTGGTTCTCTTGTGGAAAACCTAGTTGGATGTGATTTGAATGGCTGATTGATTATCGCAGTAGAGTGTGGCTGGTGAAGTGAAGACGAGACCAAGGTCTTGAAGCATGTAGGTTAACCACTGAAGCTCACAAGTAGTAGCTGTTAGGGCTCTATATTATGCTTCAGAGGAGCTCTTAGAAATTGTTTGCTGCTTCTTTGATTTCCAGGAGATCAGAGACTCACCCAAAAAAATAGAGAAACCAGTTATAGATTTTCGAGTATCAAGACAAGTGGCCCAATCTGAGTCACTATAAGCTTTTAAATGGATAGGACTACTGCTAGAAAGAAAAATACCAGAACCAGGATTGCTTTTGAGATACCTTAATATTCTGAAAGCAGTTTGTTGATGAAACTTGGTGGGGGCAGAGACAAATTGACTGAGATTGTTAACGCTGAAGACAATGTCAGGTCTAGTGTTTGTAAGGTAGATTAAATGCCCAATAAGTCTGCGATATGCTGAGGTTTCGTCTACATTGAGAGGAATACCTTCAGTTGACGAGAGGCAGGAGGAATGCGTCATAGGTGTAGGCATAATTGCATAGTCTTGCATACCCGTTTCATGAAGAAGATCAATAGTGTATTTTCGTTGACTAAGATGAATTCTAGAATTGTTGCGGGCTACCTTGAAGCCTAAAAAGTAGGTGAGATCGCCCAAATTCTTGATCTTAAAGGTCTGGTCCAGCATGTTGGTTATGTTAAGAATCTCAGCACGATCATTCCCAATAAGCACAATATCATCCACATAAATAAGAATAATAGTAATGTTAGTGTCATGATGTTTTAAAAATAAAGAATGATCAGCTGAAGATAAAATGTAGTTTTGTGAAATTAAAAAAGTTGACAGCTTTTCATACCATTGTCTTCCAGCTTGCTTAAGGCCATAAAGAGACCACTGAAGTTTACAAACACTGTTGTTAGGAAGAAGAAGCCGAGGGGGAGGCTGCATGTAGACCTCTTCATGCAAGTTTCCATGTAGGAATGCATTATTAACATCCAATTGTGTAAGAGACCATTTATAAGCAGCAACAAGAGTAAGAAGGAGACGAAGAGTAGTTAATTTTGCAACTGGTGCAAATGTATCCAAGAAATTAAGACCTTCCAATTGAGTGTAACCTTTGGCAACCAAGCGTGCCTTGTAACGGTCTACAGTCCCATCTGAATTATATTTAATTTTATAAATCCATCTACAACCAATAATCTTCTTACCAGGTGGAAGGGAAGTAATTTTCCATGTTTGATTGGTGTCAAGAGCATCTAATTCAGCTTTCATTGTTAGCTGCCAGCAGGTTTGTTGGGAGGCTTCATTATAGTTGCGTGACTCCATATAAAATGAAATAGAAAGAATCATATGCTTAAAACCAGGTGATAAAGCAAGGTATGAAACATAATTTTGAAGTGGATAGTTAGAACTTACATTGTGTACAACTGACAAATCAGTTTGAAAATCTTCTAAATAAGTTGGAGGTCTCCTTGATCTTGTTGAACACCAAGGGGGAGTATCAACAACATTTTCAACATTTGTGGTGACAGTAGTTTCAACAGTATAAGGTGTAGTAGAAAAAGAGAGATCACATTTTGAATCATAATTGGGAGGCAGATGTAAAGACAAATTATTTGGATTCTGTTGAACATCAGTAGTCAATTGATATGGAAAATTAGTTTCATGAAAAATAACATGTCTTGAAATCTCAATTTTGTGATTTTTAAGATTGAGAAAAATAT
>Ga0123342_1009222_pt1 | contig 11942 bp, 14 predicted proteins | sample Turbeawhitnodule_FD_89960 | JGI IMG/M metagenome (GOLD analysis project Ga0123342, IMG submission 89960) | Root nodule microbial communities of legume samples collected from Mexico - Turtle bean Mexico white nodule | ecosystem: Host-associated > Plants > Roots > Nodule | place: Mexico: Nepantla... | reverse complement strand
TTTGGAAAAACTGAATCCTTAATCAAGGTTCTTTCAAAGTATTTTCATTCTAAGGTTAAAAGTCTGCGAAAATCTTTCTTAAACAATTCACCCCCCTCTCGTTTAAGGCCATATATTCTAACAAAGTCAAGGTCACAAAAGGTCCATGCATGGGGTGTGGACGAGGCGGTAGGGCGCGTCACAATCAAAGAAACCCTGGGAAAGAGACGACTGGTAAGGGTCACGTCCTAGGGTTGATTTGCATGCATGCCACGTGAATAAGACAGGGCACTCCCAAGGCGGATGACCCGGAGATTGGGTGCATGAGTTGGCACCCAAGTGGTCATCCCGCAGAGGTTGCACTCTAGTAAAGGGGGGTCTTGCTCACTAAATGGCCCTAAAAGTGGGTGATAGTGATGCTAAGACGTACCTACAGTAAACCTAAGTCACAGTTGGCGAAGGAAGCAGAAACACTAAAGAGTATATAAAGGGTAACAACAAACAGAATAAGGCACGCATTTCTAGTGCAAATAACACACACAGAGCTCTCAGAGTTTAGAGTTTTTGGTGTTTCTTTGCCTGGTGTTTGACTTGAGCGTCAGAGTGCAAACGGTCGCGGGGCGCCCTTTGTCTCTTGTTTTTCAGGTGATCTACAAGGAGGAAAGCACCGTGAGAGGAGGAGGGAGCCCTGAACGCGATGGTTATTGCGAGTGAACGAACACGTTGGGTTAATCGGTGGAAAATTTGGACGGGGCCGATCTAAAACGATTGTCATAATAGTAAGAACTGAGAAAGATTCATCAAGATTCAGCAAGAATCGATCAATATGAGGAATACGAGGCAAGGATCTGTTGCGCCAATCAGTGGCGAAGGTCTTACTCTGCAACAAGTCATGGAGATATGCAGAGCCTTCAAGAAGCGATGGCAGCATCAAGAGATGATAAAAAACGCATCCAAATTGATCTAGCTGCGTCGCAAGCGAGATACGAAGAACTACACCGAATCAATGAAGAGTTGTAGCGTGATTTGCGAAACTAGGCAGGGGATCGTGAAACAGAGGAACAAGAATGTGTTACTCCTCCCAGGGAGTTTCCCATGCCTTTCTCGTAGGTGATTATGGATGTTGTGATACCAACTACGTTCGTGGGACCGAAAGCCACGTTCACGAGGATGGAGGATCCAGTGTCCCATCTCACAGTTTTCCACACGCAGATGATGCTGGTTGCTGGTTTTGATGCAGTAAGGTGTAAGTTGTTCATGAGCACGCTGGTAGGGACGACGATGGATTGGTTCATCAGCCTCCCTGATGGCCATGTGACGTCGTTCGCACAGTTGTCAAAATTGTTCAAGGACCAGTACATTGCGAATCGCGCTCCCCCACCGAACTCTTACGATCTCTTCGATTTAAGGCAGTACCATGGTGAGTCGCTGAAGGAGTTTGTTAACCGTTTTGGGGCGCAGGTGGTGAGGCTTAACACCAAGGATGAAACGGTGATGGTTCACGCGTTCAGAAAGGGGATTTTTCTGGGGCCTTTCAGTGAATCACTCATCAAGAGTCGCCCCAAAACCTTCGCTGAGATAAGGCGTCGAGCGGTGGCTCACATCGTAGCAGAAGGGGAGATGAATGAGAAACGCGCATGTGTTGTTCCCACGCGCCCACGAGCACCGGCGCGTGTGCAGCCTATGAGAGTGCATGAGGTTGCAACAGAGAAGATATCCCCCGCTAAGAAGCGGCCCTACGAGTCTAAGAAACCTTAGGCTAGGGGGCGCGCGAGAGAGAATAAGCCTGTAAGGCATAATTTCGTGATAGAGTTGAAGGATTTGATAGTTGTGCCCAACATAACAGAGAGGTTGAAGATGTCGCCCAAGACTGACAAGAAGCTAGGACCTCACAAGGAGGCTTGGTGTGAGTTTCACCAGGTGTTTGGTCATCCCATACGCAACTGCTTGGCGTTGGGACACCAGTTGGACAAGCTGGTGAAGATTTTCCTAAACGACTACCTGGCAGAGCCGCAGAGGACTGAGACCTCACCAGCGTCAGGTGAGGACCAAAGGCATGAGATGCCCGTACATGGAGAGATCCACACCATCTCGGGGGGTTTCTCAGGTGGAGGGTGCACTGCCTCTTAGCGCAAGAGGTATGCACGATCGGTGATGGCAGTAGAGGCGCAAGCGGTGAATGACGTGCTCGACGTCGACCTTACTTTCACAAAGGCCGATCTTCGAGATGTTGTCCCTCATGACAACGACCCTGTGGTGATTTCCATTGTAACCGCGGGAAGGAAGGTGCACCGAGTGCTAGTAGACCAAGGCAGCTCGGCAGATGTCATGTTTTGGTTCACCTTTACTAAGCTGCAGTTGTCTCCCGATCAGCTGAGCCCTTACACTGGGTGCTTGTATGGCTTCGTGGGGGACCAGGTGGAGGTGCGGGGGCATTTGGAGTTAAGGATCACCTTTACGGATGGCTTTGCATCTCGCACGGAGAACATAAGGTACTTGGTGGTTAATGTTGTCTCGGCCTATAATATTCTGTTGGGAAGACCAACTTTGAATAGGCTGAGGGCAGTAACGTCAACACGCCATATGAAGATGAAGTTGTCGGACTTGAGCGGGAAGGTGATAACCATCAAGTCAGACCAGCAAGAAGCTAAGAGGTGTTATGAGAACAGCCTCAAGACCAAGAGGAGGGTGTTCATGGTTAACGAGCGCCCACCTAGCGGAGACGGGGACGCCCGCGCAGGGGTCTCCCGCGCAGAAAGTGCTCGGGAGAGGCGACCCGAGCTAGCAGGGGATGTCGTGGAGAGGCAGATTGGGGACAGAATGTTCAAGCTTGGTAAGTCGCTAAACCAAGCTGAGGAAGATCAAGTTGCTGGGGTGATAGCACGACACCTAGGTGCTTTTGCCTTGTCCACCTCGGACATGCTAGGCATAGACCTAGATTTCCTGTGTCACCGCCTCACCATGGACCCCAAGGTCAGGCCCGTCCGCTAGAGAAGAAGGAAGTTCAACAAAGAGAGGCGGCAGATCATCAAGGAAGAAACAAAGAAGCTGTTGAGTGTCGGCCAATAGGATTTTCCTATTCCTTCCCGAAAGGAAGAACGTGAAATTCTTTTTCCTTTCCACAGGGACCAGGAGATTGGATCTGAGATTCAATACCCTGAGTGGTTGGCAAATGTGGTCTTTGTGAAGAAGGCCAACGGGAAGTGGAAAATGTGTGTGGACTTCACCGACCTCAACCAGGCATGCACGAAGGACTCGTACCTGTTACCAAGCATCGACGCCTTGGTGGACAGCGCCTCTGGCTGTAAGATGCTTAGTTTCTTAGATGCTTTCTCTGAGTACAACCAGATCAAGATGCACCCCAGAGACGAGTGCAAGAGGACGTTTATGACCGAGACGTCTTGTTACAGCTACACGGTGATGCCCTTCGCGCTGAAAAGCGCCACCTACCAAAGGCTGATGGAAAGGGTCCTTGCACCCATGATAGGTAGGAATGTGCAGGCCTACGTGGATGACATGGTGGTGACTTCGCAGGCGAAGGGCCAGCATGTGTCTGACCTGGAAGAGCTATTTGCAACAATAGCCAAGTACCGGTTGAAGCTAAACCCCGAGAAGTGCGTGTTCGGGGTCAAGGCAGGTAAGTTCTTGGGTTTCCTACTCACCAAGCACGAGATAGAGACGAACCCGGAGAAGTGTGTGGCAATCCTGGCCATGAGGAGCCCAACCTCGGTAAAGGAGGTGCAGCAGTTGACAGGGCGGATGGTCGCACTGTCCATATTTGTGTCAGTTGGAGAGGAAAAAGGGAACCCCTACTTCCAGTGTTTAAGGACGAATAGCCGGTTCGTGTGGACTGAAGAGTGCGAGGAGGCATTCCTTAAGCTAAAGGAGTATCTAACTACCCCTCCCGTGTTGTGCAACCCACAGTTGGGTACGCCGCTCCGATTGTACTTCGTTGTGACGGAGTGGGCGATTAGCTCAGTCCTCGTCCTAGAGCAGAACCAAGTGCAGAAACCAATATACTTTGTGAGTAAAGTATTGCAAGGACCGGAGGTTTGGTACCAAGCCTAGAGAAGGCGGCCCTGGCTGCGGTGTTCTCGGCTAGGAGGCTTCGTCATTACTTCCAAAGTTTCGCAGTGGTGGTGATGACGGACTTGCCTATCCGAAAGGTGCTGCAGAAGCCGGATGTGGCAGGAAGGATGGTACTCTGGGTAGTGGAGCTCTCAGAGTTCGATATTCAGTATGAACCCCGAGGCCCCATCAAAGGCCAGGTGTATACGGATTTTGTGGTAGAGCTCTCCCCCGACAAATGCACAACAAGGGGAGGAGGCCAGCTTCAGATGGGTGCTCTCAGTGGATGGGTCATCCAACCAGCAAAGCAGCGGAGCCGGCGTGATCTTGGAAGGGCCGAACGGGTTGTTGATTGAGCAGGCCCTAAGGTTCGCTTTCAAGGCCAGCAAGAATTAGGCGGAGTACGAAGCCCTCATTGCTGGGATGCTCTTAGCTAAAGTGATGAAAACGCAGAGCCTATTGGCAAAGAGCGATTCCCTTTTAGTCACAGGTCTGGTGACCGGGGAATATCAAGCCAAAGATCCACAGATGGCCACGTACTTGGGGTACGTCCAACTTCTGAAGGGCTCATTCGTAGTATTTGAGCTAGTGCACGTCCTAAGGGAACAGAATGCCCGAGCTGACTTACTAGCCAAGCTTGCAGTTCGGGCAAGGGGGAAGACAGAGGATGGTCATACAAGAAACCCTCAAGGCACCACGAACGTTTGTTGCTAATAACATGGTGGGCGTTCATCAGGTCAGTACTGCTAGAGGAAGGGTGAGGAGTCATAAGTCGGTGACTCAGGAGACGCTGAGAACGCCCAGTGTAAGCGCTTACCCGGTTGTGGAGGGGGAACCAATGCAAATATGCATAGTTGAGGAAGGGGACACATGGATGACACCCTACAGGCGCTATCTAGCCGATGGGATACTTTCGTTGGAGTCCGCGGAAGCCAAGAAGATAAAGAGGAACTCCTCCAAATACACCCTAGTTGACGGGGACTTGTTCAGACACGGGTTCACCCACCCGATTTTGGTGTGTGTAAGCGGAGACCATTGTACACGAATAATGAAAGAACTCCACGAGGGGATTTGTGATAGCTATGTGGGAGGGTTGTCCTTGGCGTCAAAGGTCGTCCGCGCAGGTTATTATTGGCCGACAATGAGAGAAGATTGCACGAGGCACGCCTAGCGGTGCAAATAGTGGCAACAGCACGCCGACTGGCACAAGGCGCCGCCAAAAGAGGTAAGGTCAATTTACAGCCCGTGGCCGTTTCACACATGGGGAATCGACATTCTGGGGCCCTTTCCTTTGTCGGTAAGGCAGATGAAGTACCTTGTAGTAGCCATAGAGTACTTCACGAAGTGGATAGAGGCTGAGCTAGTAGCACAGATGATAGCTCACAAGATCCAACACTTCGTATGGAAGAATATAGTGTGTTGTTTTGGCGTGCCGAGGCGTTTAGTTTCTGACAATGGCACGCAGTTTGCGAGCCAGCAACTTGGCAAGCTATGTGCAGAAGTTGGGATAAAGCAGGTGTTCACATCGGTTGAGGACCCCCAAACAAATGGGCAAGTTGAGTCTGCCAACAGAGTCCTACTCAGGGGTTTGAAGAGAAGACTCGAGAAGGCTAAAGGAACCTGGGCAGAAGAGGTTCCTAGGATAGTGTGGGCTTACCACACGACGCCTCAGTCCGTCACCAGAGAGACACCCTTCAGCTTGGTGTATGGGTCTGATGCAATGATTCTGGTAGAGATTCAGGAGTGCTCGCCACGTTTTCAAAGTTTCGTGGCTAAGGAGTCTAACAAGGAGAGAAAAGTGAACCTGGATCTGCTGGATGAGAAGGGTTGAGCACAAGCATAGCTCGAAACTGAGGCCTCGGTAGTTCCAGATCGTCGACCTAGTAATGCGCAAAGCCCACCCATATTAGCTAGAGAACAAGTTGTCCCCCAAGTGGACTGGCCCTTTCAGGGTGACAAAGGTCCTGGGAAACGGGGCGTACAAACTCGAGACTCTGGAGGGAGGTGCAATTCCTCATACTTGGAATGCGACCAATCTCAAGTTTTATTTCAGTTGAACTCTAGCATTGTACACAGTTTCAAGGGGACACTCTTTTTCCCTTTTAAGGGTTTTTTAACGAGGTCACCCAATAAAATTACGATTGAAGTATACATTTTCTCGAATTTTTGTACAATGCAGTGACGAAACTGTCGTCTTGGTGTTTAAACACCTCGAGAGGGAGTGGCAGCTTCCTTTATGATGCCTCCCCCTCGAGTGTGGGTGCCAAGTACGAACAACAAGGTTCAGTCAGCAACAAACCAGTCGTCTTGGTGTTTAGACACCTCGAGAGGGAGTGGCAGCTTCCTTTAGTACGTCTCCCCCTCGAGTATGGGCGCCAAGTACGAACAACAAGGTTCAACCAAGCTAAGTCCTCCTTTTCTTGTGAGAAAAGACAAGGCTAGATGAGCGCCTTGAGACTAGAAACCTCGAGTGGGAGTGGCAGCTCCCGCGTAGGACGCCTCCTCTCAAGTGTCGACGCAAAGGCTAAGCGAAAGGATTGCCAATTAAGTCCTTTGTTGCCTTAGGGGCAAAGAGGAGGCCAGTTAGTATATCTCCCCTGACCACAAAGGCGGGGGTGAGGATCAGTAAAGAAGTTTCCCTTGTCTAAACAAAGTCAAGGCAAGACCAGTTAAAGGTTCGCACATGCCCACCCTCCATCACAAGTGCCCAAGCGGTCGAAGCAAAGAGAAAGGGATGGCAAGGGAGCGTGCTACCTAAGGTTCAGTTTTTTCAAAGCCATCGTATGTTAAAGTTATTATCGTTAAAGAATTGTTAGCAAGTTAACAGTTAAAGGCAGAATGGCCAGCAAGCAAATACAACAAAACAAGTAGGGGAAGAACAAATTGTATTAAATTACAAAGTTTGGAGGACATAGTTTTAAAGGCCAGAATTACACAAGCTCCTTTTGGGGACGCCTAGGCACGATCTGCCCATCCACGATGTGGTTCGACGTTGCGAAGGGGGAGACGTCCACCTCAAGATGCTTGCAAACAACCTGAGCAAGAGCATCCTCGAACCCCGTTGCGTAGGTGTTGGCGGCATCATCGATGAGCTCTTCCTTGACTCTCCCAAAGGCTTCAACTTGTATGGTGAGCTCCGCCTTGGCCTTCTCGAGGGCTTCAGTTTGCGCGGTGAGCTCAGCCTCCACCATCCCCAGTTTTACCTCCCACTCCGTGGCCCGTTCTTCAAGTTTGACCATCCTAGCTTTGTTGGCCACGGTTTCTTCCTCAAGTCCCACCACCTGGGTGCGTAGTGGCACAACCTTGGCCAGCAAGGTGGTGTACTCTTGGCTCTTGTCAAAGAGCTTCTTGTTGGTCTCTAGCTCAACCTGGCGAAGGGTACTTGATTCTTGATTCAGTGCAGTCTCACGGTTGAAGAAGACCTGAGCCTGTTGGGCTAGTTGTTCTTTCACCAGAGCCAATTCTTCAGCCAAAGCCAGTTGCTCTTATGCTCTTGACTCTGCCTCGTGGGAGAAGGCGTCAGCTTGGGCAAAGAATTCACCAAAGCTGAGAGCCAAGAGGCTTTGGGGGGATGAGGCGCTGGGGGGTGGTCTCTAAGTGAGGCAGGGCGCCCAATAGAGGAAGAGTGTGAAATGGCCGCTATCGCCATCCTGCGTTTTTTGAAGACAAGGTCATTCGTGGTGTCTGCATCGTCATCAGACACAATCTCCACCACCTGCTTAAGGGGGACTGGAGTAGAAGAAGCCCCAGCAGCAGCTAGAGGCACGACGTCAAGCGGGGCTGGAGTGGGAGAAGCCCCAGCGGCAGCCAAAGGCACAACGTTGAGAGGGGCTGAGGGGGCAGGAGAAGGTGCAGCTGGTGCGATGTTTGGAGCAAGGGTTGAGGCACCTGCACCAGTGGCCCCCTCCTCACGAAGAGCTAAGACATCCGCCAGCTTTGCTCGCTTCTCTTCATTCAGCACCATGCCTACACCAAGAACAAGGAGAAATCAAAACTTGGCAAGACAAGGTTAAGCAAGAAATCAACACAGGCATAAGCAAGAATAAAGCAGAGTAGAGTTAAGAGAAAGGTCATGAGTAGGTGCATATACCGATGTAGCCAACAAGTCCTGTTGGGCTGTACACATTCTTGATGAGCTCAACAGTGGTGAAGATTGCCCCAAGACTAGCTAGCACTTGGCATACCTCATGATCAGCAGAGGATAGCTCATCAAGGGTTTTGGCCTTCTTAAGGGTCAATTTCCCCACCCAATACAAGGGGAATCCATCCAGAGAGGTGCGGTCATGCTCAGAGTAGCACACCCTAAAGAATTTCCCCTTTAAACCCTTGTAAGATTGTTGGAACAAGGTGAGGATGACTCTTCCTGTCACCCCGCTGAAGCTTACCCAGAGGTTCTTCCTAGGGTTTTTGGCCTCGAAGAAATGAAGAAAGACATCTGCAATGGGTGGATGACCAAAATGGTTGCAGAGGATGGAGAAGGCCCTTACAAAGGCCCAACTGTTGGGATGCAGCTGGGCAGGGGCAACGTTTACTTCGGTCAACAACTCCCTCTCGAAGCTGGTAAAAGGAAGGCGCTGCCTAATATGCTTAAAGACCGTTTGATAGAAGAAGAAGAAGGGTTCTCCCTCGGTAGCACGGTTGTCTATGCACATGGGTTTGCCCTCCGCACAGGGGCGAACCGAGATATAGGCGTCGCTCTCTCTTCCAAACGCCCTACCCAGGAACTTGGGCTCGCTGTCTAGGTGTGCCCTCCAGTCTATGATGGAGGTGAGGGAGGAGGTTTTGAAAAGAAGTTCAGCAGGGGCCCAGGGGTACATGCTCTTGTAGTTGACGTTGGGGGGAGGGTTGAAGGTGATCTTCGTTCGTGCCATGACGAAGGAAGAAAAAAAAAACCAAGGAAAGAAGAAGGTAAGGGTTCAGCAAAGGGGGCTACGGTGTAAAAGAAAAGAAAAAACTTACGCTCGCAGAAAACCCAGAAAACAGAGGAACGAAGAACGAATGCAGAGGAAAACCTAAATGCAGAAGTTTAAACAGGCCCAGGCAGTTATCAATGCGCGAAATCATAAATAGAGAGCAATGAATGGAGAAAAATCATACCTTTGATTGTTGATGAGCGAAAGTCCTGATTTTTGTGCATGTAGGAAACCAGAGTGTTTGAAGAGGAAGACAAAAAGTGCAATAGAAAGTTGCAAGTGATGGATCAGTGCATGAAGCGCGCACTTTTTGAAACTCTTAACGTAAACTGGGAAAGCGTAAGCAACGTTGAGTCCCAGCCATTTGATTAAGACACGTGTGCGCTGATTAAGGCAGGAATAGGAAAGCATCACTTCGGTGCACTGTACACGTCCCATCACATGAAGCCATGTAGGTCGGTAGGGCGAGGCCATAGTCTCTTCGCTGAACAAGTTAACAGCTCGAGACTGGGGGGCTTGTGTACTGACCAGTCCGGACATGGGCGTTGACCAAAGTCATGGTGAGGCTCCGAAGGCTGGGTCAACTATGAGGCTGATAGGACGGGCCAAAGTCTCAGTAAGCTCGCGGGTAAGGGCAACCGAGGGGGGGGGGGCGGCATCAAGGAGCGGAGCGTGGAGGCCTCGGACCTCAGCAATCCAAACAGTAAAGCTGAGCCAAAAAAGGGTGGTTTCCAAGCCACATTCCAGCACTCAGTAAGGGAGAAGTCAAGGTCACAGAAGGTCCATGCATGGGGTGTGGACAAGGCAGTAGGGCGCTTCACAATCAAAGAGCCCCTGGGAAATTAAACGACTGGTAAGGGTCACGTCCCAGGGGTGATTTGCATACATGGCACGTGAATAAGACAGGGCACTCCCAGGGCGGATGACCCAGAGATTGGGTGCATGAGTTGGCACCCAAGTGGTCATCCCGCGGAGGTTGCACTCCAATAAAGGGGGGTCTTGCACACTAAATTGCCCTAAGAGTGGGTGATAGTGATGCTAAGACGCACCTACAGTAAGCCTAAGTCACAGTTGGCGAAGGAAGCAGAAACACTAAAGAGTATATAAAGGGTAACAACCAATAGAATAAGGTACGCATTTCTAGTGCAAGTAACACAGAGGGAGAATACACACACAGAACTCTCAGAGTTTAGATTTTTTGGTTTTTCTTTGCCCGGTGTTTGACTTGAGCGTCAGAGTGCAAACGGCCGCGAGGGTGCCCTTTGTCTCTTGTTTTTCAGGTGACCCACAAGGAGATAAGCACCGTGAGAGGATGAGGGAGCCCTGAACGCTAAGGTTATTACGAGTGCACGAAGACGTTGGGTTAACCGGCGGGAACACTTTATAAATTGATTCAAGAAAAATTTTCATTATTACCTTCCAAAATTGATAGTTCAGTCCACAAAACAAAGGTGACCTGTTTATAGAAGCACCCTCCCGAAAAGGGTAGTTTTTCAGCCATTTTAAAAAAAAAATTAGGATCGAAACTTGAGTAACTTTCAAGAACTCAACTTTTGATGCCAATTGTTAGAATGTGTGGTCAAAACAAGAGGGGGAATGAATTGTTTTCACAACATTTTTGCAAAGATTAGAAGTAGAGTGAGAAGTTATGAAAAATCAACCAATTAATTTTTTATTCATCTCGATACAATTTTAGTTTTACAGTTCTTTATAAAAATTAAACCAGTTATTTTCTTGAAATAAAAGGTTGTTTATATTAGCAATCTAAGAACAAATTTCAAAAGAGTGTATAAGAGAAGGGATAGAGAGATTCACACAAAAATGTTTATACTGGTTCACTCTTAACCCCAAGAGCTACATCCAGTCCTCAACTAACCACTGAGAATTCACTATGCAATCAAACTTAGATTATAAAACACACACCAAGAATGTTGATCTTGAACCCCTCAATAACACACAACACTTCTTGCCAACACCACAACTTCAAAAACCCTTACTGAAATTGCATTACACAAATTACATAAAATTACAGTGTTCAAAAGAAAGAAATACTTAACACATGGGCTTTACAAAGTAGTAGTACAGAAGTATAGAAAATGCAGTTCCTATTTTCACACACAAGTGATGATAAAATGAAGCATAACAAATATAGGACGCACAAATGAACGTGGCGTATAGGAATGGTAGAAAGGACGAAAGAAATAATGTTTATGGTGTGAATTGAGAATGGACACGCCATTTGGAGTATGGTTTCTCCAAGATGAGTGTAGGAGGGTCGTCACTTGAGAGCTCTCAACTCAATCAAGATAAGACCTAAAGCTACAGAACCAAGCCTCACACAAAATGTGCAAAGTTTTCCTTCTATATCAAAATTCAACCTGAAAATACAAGAAGTAAGGCACCCTATTTATAGGAGATGGTGCCTTGGTAAACAGGAAGTAAGGGTATGATGGGAAACACTAAAAAGGGGTAGCCTTAGGCATTGAATAAGTCAATGTTGCACCCTAAGTCCTATTCTTCTAGAAGATAGGTCCTAATCTTATGGTTGTGTTCAACCTGGCTCTGATACCACATGATGTAAGTTTATTGGAAGAAGACAAGGTGCAACACAATAAGTAGGCTTAAGGAAACATCAATGGAGTTTAATACCTTCCAAATGATGAACCAAACTCATGAACATGAGTGCCATATCCTTACACAACAATTGAATAGTAAAAACACAAGAACAACAAGCAAACAATGGAATTTGGTGTGGAAGCTTAAAGAAGGCAAGAACAAGACATTGAACCGATTAGAAGCACAACACAAAGCAATTGAACCGATTGAATTAAACAAGAACACAAACTACCGGATAGAAATTGATCCTGCCTGTTGACCAGGACGCTGGAAACTGCCTCGTCAAAGGATCGACGTATGCACCGCTTCGAACCTCCGTTCCTCTTCGAGATCCACTTCAAGAACCTGCAAAGAAACAGAGCGGCG
>Ga0123342_1009220_pt1 | contig 11943 bp, 8 predicted proteins | sample Turbeawhitnodule_FD_89960 | JGI IMG/M metagenome (GOLD analysis project Ga0123342, IMG submission 89960) | Root nodule microbial communities of legume samples collected from Mexico - Turtle bean Mexico white nodule | ecosystem: Host-associated > Plants > Roots > Nodule | place: Mexico: Nepantla... | reverse complement strand
TTTAATAAACTTTCCTCACACATCCACTTTAATAATTATTATTTTAATTTTATATTCTTTTATTTATATTTAAAATTTTACATTATTTTAATTAACTAAAATGTACACAAAATTATTATTTTTATATACAAGGGTAAATTTGTAATCTTACAATTTATACTATTCAAAATATATTAAAATACTCTCACAACTATCACATCATTCACGTTTTTCAATAAACTTTCTTCACACATCCACTTTAAGGCTGGGTTTGTTTCTGGTTGTTCACTATATCCAAAGAAAGAAAGGCACAAATTATTTGCGTTTGTTTCCACTGATTTCAGTGTATTGGCGAGCGAAGAAAGGTGCTGAAACACATTTTTTCATCTTCACGGGTGCCCAAAGATTTGCCAAGAAAGCCACGTAGATGATGTGAATTGACCATATTACCCTTGATATTATAAAATTATTTATAATATTATTATTAATAATAATAAATATAATTATTTATAACAAAGGATAATTTATATAATAATAGTATTAAATATAAAAATTAACAATAAAAATAAATATAAATTACATATTTAATAATAATTAAAATAAATTTATTAAATAATAATATTAACAAAAATAAAAATAAAAGTTAATTTTAGTTTTGATTTGATTTGTGAACTTTTTTTTTTTTAAAATGGTAAATTTGTAAACTTACATTTTATACAATTTAAAAAAAATAAAAATCTCCTAACAACCATCCTATCTTACACAAATTTCAATAAACTTTCCTCACAAATCCACTCTAATATACCCTAATCCAAACAACCTTACTTTATTTACACTTTTCTCTCAAATCACTCTAAATCCACTCCCTAAAATCCTCTCCTCAATCCAAACACACCCTAACATATATTATCGTGTACAATAAATGTTTTAAATTTATACATTTACTTTAAAAATCATATTAATAATGATTTATGATTAATTAAAGCGTAAATTTGTTTCATTTATCAGTACATCATTGTTAAATTCTTCTACAAAATATGTTTTTTTTTATGATTTTTGTTAATAACAAGATTGAAATTCACATTCATGTAGAATCCATAATTTGGTGAGTTTTTAAAACCTACCTCATTTATTGGTAAACACTTAAATAATATAGGTACCATTCACATAAATTTTAACTAATAATTAAAATACTTTAAAGAACACGTCTCATGTATTCATTGTTTGTCTTTTTTAAGGTATATGAAGATGAAAAACTTAATGAAGTAGATGAATTGAATGTAAATGAATTTTGAATTTAAAATTATCAGACTCAAAACCTAAATTCTAGTTGGACTTGTAACAATTCAACTTTTAAATTTAACTATTAAATTCAACAAAATCTTAAGGTATAAGTGCGGTAGTAGTTGTATAGTATCATCTCATATATAAAAAACATTCCCATTTGATAATTATTTTACAAAAAAAGCCCACATATACATGTTAATATTCAAAATATATTATTTTATTTTGATTACCAAGAAAATAGGTAAAAAAAGTAAATTATGTCAAGTAAAATAAAATAAAAATATTTTCAGTTGACTTTTCTTCTCTATGAGAGTTGAAAGCCAGGATATTTTAATTAAAAAAGACAATAGAAAATGAAGAATTTATGAGTGTTTTAATTGTTATAATAGATTTTAAAGAAATTATAAAATAACTAAATTACCCTTATTATTATAAATTAATTTTAATTAAATATTAAATTATAATTTTATTATTTTTATTGTTGTTAATTTTTAAATTTTATTATTTTATAATTCTTTACTATTATATAATTTTATTTTAATATTATAATAATAATAATTTAATAATTTTTTATTTATTTACGGTTTTATTACTATTTTATGATTTTATTATTATTTATTTTGATTCTATTATTTTTATTATTTTATATTTTTATTATTATTAGTATTTATTTATTTTATTTTCATTATTATTATAACTATTATTTTTTATTATATTTTTTATTATATATATTATAAATTTATAATTTTATATAATTGATTATAATGATAATATATATAAATATATACATAATATAATTACTTATATTATATGGTATAATATAATATAATATTTTTTTGTTTTTTTTTTCTGTTATTCATAAAGTAAATATGTAATTGTATATAATCCATGTTAATTTTTTTCGACTTTTTTCTGATTAAGTTATTAGAATGAAAAATATCTATCTTCATATATCTTCCTCATTTTTTCTTGGTGTATCAGAAAAATGTAAATAATAATAATATTAAAAATTGAAACTATTGGCACCTGACTAGAAAGGAAAACACCCATTAAAGATAACCAACATATTAATCCTATTTAAAAATAAATGTTTTTAAATGATACAAAAATGTAAAAGAATAACAGAAAATAAAGCTGTAATTAAGAGGAGAACATCTTGAAAATAATTTTATGAATAAGAAAAGTTAATTAAGATTGAATTATATATATTGGAGAAGGAAAGGAGCATGTCACATTATTCCCTTTAAAGGTATTTAAAGGTATACATGTAATTTTCCTTTTGCAGTTAACATAATGAATGAGATGTAAAATTGTTTAATTTTAGTTTTCTTGAATATACTGATAAATATAGCATGATTGTTCATAGGCACTGTCTTCATTTAAGGATTCATGAGGAATCATTGACTTAGGATAAAAATCAGAATTCATTAGGAATGAAAAACAAAGTGTGATTATGAATTAGGATGAAAAACTCTATTCCCATTGAAAGGGAAACAGTTGATGGGCTTCATTGCAGTGAGATCCATCAGAACCCAGGCTATACATGGAGGAACAATGGTCACTGTCATTGGGAACCAACACTCGCTCCACAGACTCTAAGTTGCTGTTATCCTGCAGGCTCAGGCCTAAGGGCTGCATCAGGGACATCGAGGGAGGCTGCACCATTTGGTTCAAACCATTCCCAGGTGTGTGCGTCTGTGATGATGACAGAAGAGAGAGAGCACAAGGAGTGTCATGCACCGAATTTGTTGTTGTTAAGCTTTCACAGAACATTTTGCTTCTCACTCCACATGTTTCTGATAAAGGGCTGGTCCTGAGAAGCGTGTGGCACACAGAAGGAGAGGGAAAGGGAAGGGTTTGGTTGCCGAGTGCACCTGTGGAGGGATGGTTACCGTGTACGAATGCCAATTGCTTCCCTTCTTTGTGCGAAGATCCAAGAAAAAGGTCTTGTTTATCAACCAAGTGCACTTGATGGTGGTGCTGGTTGTGCAACCTAGCATCTGCAGAGGAACTCACAAGTCCTCCATTCCATGGGGAGCTCATCATGGCACTGGAATGATACACGTGTGGATTTGAGAAGGGTAGCAATTGGGTACCTGAAAAATCTTGAATTTCTCAAGTGTTATACTTTATCTCAAGGGAAGTATATGCCAACAAAAATGTGAAAATGTAGATGCTCCATGTGAATATATCATTATATGTCTACCTTAACCATATTTATCAGGAAAATGTATGATGTATATGAATGAAAATTTGTATGGCAAGGCAAATAAGGTTGTTTAAACAAAAAAATTCTCAACTGTAGTTTTATACAAATTTTTGTATTGTATAATCCTGTACCTACCACATGTAACATAAAAAATAAGCTGGAATTGGAAGTTTAGAAATATGATGGTATCAAATCATATAGTAATTCTGACTGTGTATGAACAAGTTTTGCAAACCAAGACACAAGAGGCATCATATAGTAATTTGTTGTGGATGACAGTGTAGATCCATCTCTCGAAAGGAGCATTTTCTAAAATGGTAAGCATTAAGTATTATTGTATAAAGTTTTCAGTTGTAAAACGTCATTTTAGTCCCCTATCAGGTAAAATGATAGAGAAACGAATTAAAATGGATGGTTTTTCTTAAAACGAAGAAGAAAAAATAAGAATTATATGAAGTCAAAGATCAGAATGATTGATGCATAGACTCTGAAGCACATGGGAGTTTACTGAAAATGTTTTTTCCTTTATGACGGGTCTATATGTGGTGACATATTAACTAGTGGCCACTAGATTGTCATGAGCGTGGACATAAATGGACCAAATCAGCCATATCAGGTATGTGGGCAGCGCACTCATTTAGCTAAGTGCATTGTTTCCACATGAAACTTCTTACTCTTTTGAGAGACTCGTGTACCTATGCGATATGTATCTCTAGCTAATACCTGCATGAAGTCCACGCATATATGCACATGGGTCCATTCAGATAATGTGCTAGTAGAACAACAACAACAACTACAACCAGAAAGCTTACCTTGGTAATTCGATAAAAAACTACCAGGTCGCGTGTGAGGTTCTGGCTGAGGCTTTCTTCTCCGTCTGTTGTGTCCGTCTAAACGTTTTCTGCAGCTTCTTTTTCTCTCATCAAATTGCTCCAGCGAATGGAACCTACCAAAAAATATACAAGTTTCAGAATTTGAGCAAACTGAGACACGCCAATATGACATGGAAATGGAATCCAGAATATAAAATCAAATGCACAAGAAACTAAGCGGTGAAAAATATTTACCACGGATTTACAAGAACAACACAGGGTATATTAACAGAACAACACAGGCAAGTCATTCTTTAAACTTCTGTAATTAATTGTGTTCCGTGCAATGATATTTTCAGCTTAATTCGACATATACATATATAAATATTTAGCAGAGGTATTTGGTTTTTAAAAAGTGCCATATAAATATATAAACATAACGACAAACTTCTGGGTTTAGAACTATTATTTGTAAACTGAAGTAATCATAATTCTGCAGGTTTGGTATGTGTTGAGATTCGTTTTGGTTTAAGAAATAAGTTTACAGGGAATCTTTTTGTAATACTCTGGCAGTACATTCTCTTTCCTTGATTTTATATGGTTTAAATTTTTTTTTAAAGTAAAAATAAAGAAAAATTTCTATCTTTAGAAAAATCAATGGAAAGGAAGTAAATACTAAGAGTATAAAAACCTGCTTCTTCTAAAGAACGCTAAGTGAAGATGCTAATGGTAGGGGAAAGCAAAATAAAGTAATTTGGTGGCGTATGAGTACTTGTGAAGCTAACATGAATAATGGATACGGATGCAATGCAAACGACACAAATTAATGTCCATGAGGTACAATGAAAAGAAAAGGGGGGCAAAAACACAAAAAAGCAATAATTAAGAGGACAAACTACAGCTTTCAAGCAATCTAGAACTAAATTGCAAACAAAAGAACAAAACCCTGAGTATATATGATATGTTATGATACAAACCTGCTACATTGCTGGCAGAACCTTTGCTTGAGGCCACCGATTGTGACCTCTGGGGACTTGGAATGGAGTTCACACACCTTATGTCGCCTATGGTAATCTCTACAGTTGCTAAGATCTGAATTGCACCCGTCCACAAGGCATGAAACAGTCAGGGTTGTGCTGTTAATGGCTCTAGCTCTCTTAGAAGACCCTGAAGGTGAGGATGCCACTTTGGAGACTCCAGCACCAGCAGCAACGTCTTTGGACTTGGCTAACGCTGATTCAGTGCCAGAATTCCCCACATGACCAAGCTTCAAGTCAACAGAAAACTCCCCCTCCATTCTATAAACTCCAAATCTGTTATGCTCCTCCATTGAGTCTATGTTGGGTATGGAAGCCTTATCCACATCCACCAAATCCCAAGAAGCTGCTTTCAAATTCCAGTCCATAACAAAACAATAGAGAAAAATAAAATTCCACCCCCCTCCCCACCCTTCTACTTCTCCAAAGCCCCCCTTTGTTTGTATGGTTACCTTCTATATGTGCTATATACCATAGGTTCACAATTGCATGAAGAGCAGCAAAAAATTAAGCAGTGAGAAAGGCATGAGGGTGTATTGCATAAATAGTGAGACAGTAAGGAGAACCAAACTTAAATTAACAACCCAAGTGAAAAGGGCAGGGGTAAAAGTCCAATTGAAAAAGAATAGAAAGTGATAGATGATAGAGGAGGAGGAGGAAATCATGAAAAACTAGACAGACACAAACAGGCAATTATAAGACAAACACATTGGACAAGTTTTTGTCCGTACTAGGATGAAAGCAGGTAGCATGGTGAGAGGGGGGGTTAAATATTAAGCAGAATTAAATAAGTAAATAAAAGACTTGACCGCCTACAGTTAATGAAGTGGGAAGAGTTCCAAAGAAAATGGAAGCATAGATTGAGAAGGTTACCAAACAAGGCACACAGTGAAGCAACTAGAAACATAAAAGTAGAAAGGAAATATATAAAAAAAAAACAATAAATAAACAGTGATTGAAAGAAGGAAGAGAGTACTTGCACTTGCAGACAACAGAAGAGCAGCAGTATGATGCTCACTTCTTCCTTCACCGACCACTGGTTGCCTGACATGGATTCCATGAGTAGCCAATGGAGTGAATAAAAAAAAGGGTTTTTTGATTATTATATTGATTGTTGAGGAGAGATTTGAGTGAGTTAGGTGAGAGGGAATCCCAAAAACCATACCTGTTAGAGAGTTAAAGGATGTGAAGTCATGGATTTGTGCACACAGTGGAGTGGATAATGTATTGAAAGTTGATACTGAAGAAGGAGGAGAGAGGGAAAAAGGTCTGGATGATATGCTCCGTCTTAGAAGTTGAACCAAATATTTTAATATTTAATTTTGCCAAATATAGGGGCTTCCTCCCCTCCTCCAGTGAGTGTAGTAGGTTGAGAGAGAAAGAAAGGAAGATGGATAATAAGGACAGGCTGTTGGTTGCTTTCAACTTTTATGAGTCAGGAAAAAGAAGTACAAAGAATGGATGCTCAAGACAAGGCATGTGGCATTATGTTTCACATTTCATGGCATGTCTTTCCCCCGCCTCTTTTTTTTTTTCTCTCATCTCACCTTATAACATCACACCATTACTAATCAATCATTTTACAATTCACTAAACTACATTCAAATCTACTTATATCCACCAATATTTTAATTCTTCTCTTATAATCAAATCAAAACCATTTTTTTTATGTTTCATACAGAACTCTCCTATTCTCCCGCTAATTTCTTTCCATTTTTGACAAAAACATTTTTTTTAATGAGATTCCTCTGTCAAAATTTTGAATGCCTCAAATATTTCGTGCAGTATGGCAACAATTTTCCTTTGTCCTCCATTATGTTAAAAAACCATCTTAAAGTTTATACATAGATTTTATAATCACAAAGCATTTTTTTTTTTTTACGGTAAGGTCTGATTGAGATTCTGACATAACATTCGGTTTAGTATTTGTTAATCTATTTTTATTATATCTATTAACGACAAAGACTCTACAATAATTATATAAATAAACAGATTCTAAAAAATCAGGTACGCAATCATCTAATATTAACTGAGTGTATAAGTTTGACTTGAGTGCTAGAATGTCTTTTGCAGGTATTATTCGAGTCCGGAATTCAATAAGAGAGGGAGGAGTGGAAGAGCGAGAATAGCAGAAGTTCATCCGAGAGAAATGAATGGGTGCAGATCAACCGACTAACTGAGAACTTTCTCTTAGTTTCAACTCTCTAGAACATTTATATTTTTTTTTAGCTTTCAATACATTTTTTTAATTTATTATTTTTCTAATATCAATAAAAATCTTATGTGGCACATACATAATCTTAAAAAGAAAAATACATATTAATAAATATGTCAATTTTCTTTTTTCCTTTATTCTGAGTAGATAACAAATTTTAAAATAGATTTTTCGGTAAATTTTGACGGTTTCATACCCTTCTTAAAAATGTTACTCGTTTCCAAAATTGTTCCGAGTCAAGCATGCGCGTGGATTATGAGATTTTAAGTGATGGACTATAAAATAATATACAAGTTTATCTGTTTGGTGTAAATAATATTAATTAATTATTTTAATTCATTGGCAAATCAGTTAGTTATGAGAGTTGATTTATCTTTGGTTTTGTATAAAACTTATGATTTGTTTCTGTTATTTTTCATTAAGTCAGTATTTTATAAGGTTTGTCACATCCCACAATATTTATTTATTTATTTTATTTTTTAATAATAAAAAAATGTCATGTTATCTTTTACATAAATGATTATTTTTCATTTTTTAGCATTAATTATATATATTATTTAAAAATAAATATTATATGGTATATTTAAATTATATGACCTGGTATTCACTGTTTACATCAATGCTTACCAAGAATGTAAGGACAAAATCTACATAATTTTAAAAGTTTGGTTATGTGCAAGAAAAAAATTGGACGACAAAACGTTGCAAAGGTTGATACAATGTACAAAATTTCAAAACATTGAAATATCATAATTTGGTGTGGAATTTTCAAAAACTTAAAATGTAAGTGAATAAAAAATACAATAAAGTCAAATTAATTCTATCCCATAAAATAATAATAATAATAACTATTATTATTATTATTATTATTATTGAAGCAACACCTATCTCTTTACTTTTACCATGAAACTAATTAATTATCATTTCTCATGATCAAATTAATATAAATACATTTTCTTCAACAGTTCCCTTTAACAAAGTCATAAATTCAAAACTCAACAACATAGCTAAACTAAAGTCAAACGATAATATATAAGGTTAAATATATATTTTCCTTTTAGTTTTATTTTTATCTAAACTTTAAACTAAGATAATTATAGTATAATTTTTTTTGAAATAAGTCATTTTTATTTAAAATTGATTTAAGTTAAATTCCACTTCATCAATCTGATTAAAAGTAATTATATTGGACAATGAATTTTTTTTAAAAATTAATAGTTATTTTACATACATAAAATAATTTATTTTAATTATTTCCATACTACAAACATATGAATAATTTAAAATTTAAATTAAAAACAAAAACCAATTTTTTTTTTATATTTAAGAAAAAACACATTCAAGAAATAATATAATTAATCCACGAAAGAATGAATGCTGAACGGTCAAAATTTGAAAGGGAGAGAGAGAGAGAGAGAGAAATTTATGGTTAACCCCTTGTGAATTATGATGGGTATATAAAAAGGTAGTGAGTAGAGTGAAGGTGGTAAAAAATTGAAAATTTGTAAATTTAGTTAGTCGTGTCCAATAGTTGTGGTGGAGTGGAGTTTGTTGGCAGAAGGCTAATGATGAGGGTTGTGGTGGGTCCCAGTAGTAGACGTCCACTATTAATTTTGAGGGCTCCAGGTTTTGATACTTTGCTCATTTAGGCCACAACAACCATGCCACCCCATCAAACCTTCATATGCCATAACCCCTCCACCATGTGATCCTTTTTACCCTTTCTCTCTTCAATCTCCACCCTTTCTCCCCATCTTCATGTCAATTCTGCTGTGGGGACTCTACCATTTATTATCTTCCTCAGAGGATCCATGTTGCGTCTCTTCACTACTTCATCACCAGATACATCCATACACTTTTTTTTTTAGTCAAACATTTCGTTTTACACTCCCTTTTCTTTTCCCTCTCCCAACTCCCATTTTTCCCTAGACATGCTTCCAATGAAATCAATATTTTGTTCTTTAATAAAGTTTCCTCTGTCATCATCTTCTTCGTCACGTAACATCACTGTTCGCTATGCTGCTCTCAGATTGTGCTTCTGTGACATATATGCAGTGTGTTTCGTGCACTTCATTATTTATTTGTTTCTTATACCGTTACATCGTTCATTATCTTCAAACGTTTTTTTGCCTTTCGATACAACCAAACTTAAACTCATTCACACCTGAATCCTGATAATTTAGCGATTGGATGTCACTTTCTGGCAACAATTAAGATTGAAATTGAAATTAAGAAAAGAAGTGTAGATGGCAACAACACTAAGGTCCTCCAGTAGGACCTGCCTTAATCAATTGAAATTAACGAGACGAGACGCATTGACTTTAAGTTTTAAGGCTAACACAGCAGAGGGGGTTTTCTTCCACTTCAACTTAAGTTGGGTTTATAAATCTAGGTAGGTTTAGCAGAACGTGTTAAAAATGTTTTATTATATGTGTTTGGCCTGTAATTTATTCATTAAGATTTTTAAGTGTTTTTTTATCAATTATTTAAAAAGTGATATTAAGTTGATAGTTTTTCTTTTGTAAATATTGTTTCTCAATAGCAATACAAAAAAGTATCATTACTGAAATAAATATTAATTGGAGTAATTATGGATATTAAAGTGTTAAAGTTTTAGTTAATTACTTTATCTTTATTAAGCATCTATACCTAATTAATATATATAGAGATATTCCACATTATAAGTGTTTTTTTTATACAAATTTTTTCCGATTTTACCCTTATTTAATATATTTTATTTTATTAATATAATAGAATATTTTATCATTTTATATCAATTATTTAAAAAATAAAATTATTTTTAATATTTTAAATTAATATTAATGTACAGTTTTTATATGATTTCATCATTTAGTTTCTTATTTTAGGAGACAAAGAAAGCATACTCACACACATCTACACCAAATCTCACATATAAAATAAAATAACATTCACTTTCAATCACTCTCTGTACTTTTTTTTTTCTTTTCAATTTTAACTCATCCAAAATTATTTCTATATGTATGTTACATTCTATCATCGTAAAAATTGAATAAAAAAAAAAATATAGATACATAAGCTGAATCACGCTAGCGTTTCCACTAGTAATAAATAATAAAGAGTAATTTTGTAATCATAGAAGTTATTGAAAATAGTTTATTATTTTAAACTAGTTTAATTATTTATTTAGAAGTGTGAACTAGTTTAAAAAAATTTATAAATAAAAATGGAGGGAGTATTATTTTTCTTTTTATGCAGACCTCCGGAATGGATCACTGTGGTGCGGTTATCCACAGTAATATGACAAAATTGTGAACTCATATTGAATGTATTCATAGAAAGATTTTACATTATAATTATATAAATCAAATTATAAATTTAATATGGCAAGGCTTTTACAATTTAATTTATTATAATTTTCACGCATTATCTGTATAATGTATAATCAATTAGAAATTAATTAGTAATTTATCGTATATATACTTTAATAAATATTTAATACAATGAGTTAGTACGTAGTTAGGCATTGTACATTAAATCTTATAGGACTATTCATCTAATGAGAAGTTTTTTATACTTATATCTTTATATATTTTGTATCTGATCCATGATCAATAAAATTTTATTTTGCATGTATTATGATTATAAAAAAAATCTCAATACCCTATCAAAATCAATTTTTTCATGAATTTTAAAGTAATTGTTAAAAGTCATAGTCTATCAAGTTTCACGCAAAACAATCTAAATTTACAGTTTTGGTTATTGGATTTCTTCATTTTCTCTCTTCTTTATCTCACATTTCTTCTTCAATCTTCTATATTTTTTCTCCTTTTATGTTTTCTGTTCTGCAATTTACAGTTCTATTCTTGTCCGCATGAAAGCAATTAAATTGATTTCCTGAAATGAGAAGCATCATCATTGACTTGTGTTTCAGTTTTCTACTTTGAATTTATATGATTGTTCAGTTTTTGGTTAAGATCGTCTTTTGAATATACAAACCATTTAGTTATTATTATTTTCTTTAATTAAGAAATTCATATTGAGTTTATTGCATTCAAATTTGAAGAGAAGTTAACAACGATTTCTATTTAATATTCACTACAAGAAAAATTGGAATTACATACAGTCAAAATCCGTATATAATCCGTATGTAAAACTGTGTCTTTCCAGTGACCCAGGGAAGCATTGATCACTAGACCAGACAAGTTCTTTAATCATATTATCATTTTTATTATACTTATACATATTAATATAATTTATACATATTAATATAATTTATACATATTAATATAATTTATACATATTAATATAATTATTATTATTAATAATAATAAAATAAATTATATTTATATTATTATTATTATTAATATTATTCATATTATTAATATTTATTAATGTTATAATTAATATTATTATTAACATTAT
>Ga0123342_1009219_pt1 | contig 11943 bp, 6 predicted proteins | sample Turbeawhitnodule_FD_89960 | JGI IMG/M metagenome (GOLD analysis project Ga0123342, IMG submission 89960) | Root nodule microbial communities of legume samples collected from Mexico - Turtle bean Mexico white nodule | ecosystem: Host-associated > Plants > Roots > Nodule | place: Mexico: Nepantla... | reverse complement strand
TAATATTCAAAAACAATAAAATGAAAATATAAAAAAATTAACATAAAATCTTAATAAAACTATTATCAATGGTGCATTTAGATAATTTACATATCTTCTCATATAATTTAATATTTATTAAAAATATATGAATATATAAATAGTAAAAATGAAAAATGCGGATACACAGGCACTCACGTGCCTGTGTTCCCGCTAGTATTAATAATATAAATGATACTAATAATATTAATAATATAAATGATATTAATAATATTTATAATATAAATGATATTAACAATATTAATAATATTAATAATATAAATGATATTAATAATATAAATGATATTAATAATATAAATGATATTAAAAATATAAATGATATTAATAATATAAATTATCTTAATAATATAAATGATATTAATAATATAAATGATATTAAAAATATAAATGATATTAATAATATAAATGATATTAATAATATAAATGATATTAATAATATAAATTATATTAATAATATAAATGAGTATAATAAAAGTCATAATATGACAAAAGAACTTGTTTGGTGTAGTGGTTAAAGCTTGTTTGGTGATTGAAGCTACTTGATCATCAAGCTTTGATTGAACTTGCTAAGAATGGAATATGACTATTTTGTAATCGTTTGTATTTTAATCTGTATTTTAATAAACTGCTGATAAATCTCAATTCAATAGTGTAATATAAAAAAATATAATTATTCTAAATTTTCAATATTAAAATGGATACTCATTAATAAAACAAAAAATAATAATTACATTAATAAAACAAAAAATAATAATTACATTAATAAAATAATTATATTATTATTTTTATTTATAGAAATTAAATATTCAAATTATCATTAAAAATTAAATGTGAATTACTATAATATATCAATCGATTTCATTATTTATATTTTCATAATTTAAATATTTAAATGAATTTTGTATTCTCATTAATAAATCAAAATCTAGATTATTATAATATATAATTGAATTCTATTATTTATAATTTTAGAATTTAAATATTTAAATGAATTTTCTATTCTTATTAATAAATCAAAATCTAGATTACTACAATATACAATAGAATTTTGAATAACATAATATAAATAAAATTATTAAAGTAATAGGTTATAATTTCAAATAATATATTTTATTAATTTTGAATATTCTTTTAATATTTCAAAAATAAATACAAACATAGTATTAAATTAGAACAAAAAATTACAAAAAAAAAAACACATGAAAAATCATAAAAAATAAAAAATGGAAAATTTGGAAAAAAAATGAACATAACCGATTATACTTTGTCTTAAAAAAAACATAATCGATTACCCACTGTTTTTAGGAACCTAATCGATTATGTCTTCCCTTAAAAAAAGAACCTAATCGTATGTTGAATATCTGAAAGGCATAATTGATTATGTTTATTTTAACACACACCACATAATCGATTGTCCTCGTAAAAATAGAGGTTAATTGGTTATATTTTTAGGTATATAGGTATTTTTATTTCATTAAAAATATATTTAATATTTTTATTATGAATATATTAAATATTTTTATTATGAATATATTAAATATTTTTATTATGAATATATTAAATATTTTTATTATGAATATATTAAATATTTCTTGGATGTTTACAGTTTATTTGGAATAAAATTAAATTATTTTAATTAATATTTATTATCATTATTTTAAATATATTTGGAATAAAATATATTTAATATTTTTTATGTTTTATTATAGTTTAAAAAAATGTGGAATATGAATAATTTATAGTAAATATTGTGAATAGAAATGAGGGTATATAAGTCATTTTATATATTTGTGTATGAGTCTCTCCTCCTCCTTTCTCTGCAATTTTGAGAAGAAAGCTTTCAACCCCTCTCCCACACTTCCTCGCTCTCCCACCCCCTTCCATCTGCTGATCTAAACAGGGGGTGCACCCTCACTTCTGTCTACAGGAACAGTGCACCCCCTAATCCAAACCAGCGCTTAGACGGATGTAAGAGTGAAGAAAGGTGAATGACGGGTATAAGGTATCTTCTCATAGTTGAAGAGAAAGTGAAACTTAACAGGGAAAGTTGGGTAAGATTTTTTAATTTTCGTTTTTACCCTAAATAAATGTGCTTATGTGCATTCGAGTGTGTAGTATTTGAATAGGAACCATCCTCAAAAATAATTTTCTTATATTAATAACAATAAAAATCATCATTAATATTACTTTTCTTATATAAAAAAAATATATACTTAATATATGTATAACATAATGTAATATAAATTAAATAACTATAAATAATATTAAAATTATCTGAAAACATTAATTTAACTAATAAAATTAATTTAAATTAATAAAATGAAAAATAATATAATTATATATATGTATATATATTTTAATTATATTTATTTATTTTAATTTTACATTATTTTATTTTTTATTTATAATAGTAATTTTATATTATTTTAATTAACTGAAATATATACAAAATTAATTATTATTATTTTTTCCTTTTTTATACACAAGGGTAAATTTGTAATCGTACAATTTACACCATTAAAAATAATTCAAATTATCCTTACAACCATCACATCATTTACATACTTCAATAAACTTTCCTCACACATTCACTCAAACATACCCTAACTTTCTTTTCAAATCCTCACACTTCCACTTTTTCACACCCTTAACTATCCATTCTCTAATCCAAACAAAGACCATTATGATGTGTTTGGATTGGGAAGGAGATTTGAAGTGATTTGAGAGGAAAGTGAAGTTGTTTGGATTGAGGTATATTAGTGTAGATTTGTGAAGAAAGTTTATTGAAGTTTGTGAGTGATGTGATGATTGTGTGAAAGTTTGTGAATGACTTGATATCTCCCACTTATAAAATAACTTTTGAAGATTGAATGAAATTTTCATTATGAAAGTCCTAAGAATTATTTACTTCTCTCCTTGTTCATATCTTGAGAATCTTTATCAAGTGCTGAATCTTATCACACCTATCCTTTGGGAATTCATCACAAAGGTGACATGTTTATTCATTTTCTAGTCCTTAATCTATTTTATATTTTCTTTTACAAGATATTCTTGTTTTTCATGGGTTTTCAATGACATACGAATTTGAATCACCATGGAACATGCTTTCACAAGTTTCTTCTTCTCCAAAACCTCTTGAGTTGATCAAGATCCTCCCAACATTTTAAGGTTCATGTCACCAAGTATTATTTGGAACGCAACAACTATTGTTAAAATCTGAGCATTGTTTCGAACACCTCTCACTTAGGGCTAAACAATCCAAATTATTGTTTGGAACGTAGTCACTTTTAGCTAAGACTTGAGTATTATTGGAAACACATTAACTTTTGGTTAAGGGTTTTACAAAGAAAGGTGTGATCTAAAATATCACATGGTTTTGCCTACTAGATAGAGAAACACATATTTTGACAAATACAAGATTTGAACATTGTATTATTTTGTTAAATGAACACAAACATTGTTCTTATGAAGATTAAGAGCATATAGAGATTTGAGCAACAAATTTTGTAACTTTTCCATAACTCTTGATTACCTTGGTATATTTCTTCAACTTTGAAGATTTCTATAATTATTCGTATTATAATAATATTTTTAATATTATGTATATAATTATTATGATAATAGTTGGTAGGTAATAGAGATTCGTGGATAATAGTTGGTAGGTAATGTTGAATTTACATACGGATTCAGATATGTAGATAATATCCGTATGTAATGTTGTCCGTAGGTAATATCTGTAGGTAATGTTGAATTTACCTACAAATTCAAATCCGTGGGTAAAAATTCGTAGATAATACTGATTTTTTGTAGTGATTGTTCTTGTGAAGTTTAAGAGCATATAGAGTTTTGAACAACAAATTTTGTAACATTTCCATAACTCTTGATTACTTTGGTATATTTCTTCAACTTTGAAGATTTGTATAAATAGAAAGTGGAGTAAAAAGTCATTGCAAATCCTTTTCTCCATGTTGAGAAACTTCACTTCAATTTTTCATCTTCAAGCATTTGTAAGTTCACGCATGAACGTATGAATGCACTCCGTGCAACATTAACAACTTATCTCTTCTTTAAGCAACATCAGACCTTGAATAGAGAGTTTTCACATAAATCGAAGTAAAGAATATGAATGTACGTGACAAATAGCCTTCCTACACGTGACATAAGATATGTCATAATGCGTGTTGATGTTGAACAACTTTAGCATGTTTTTTTAAAAAAAATTGATGGTGACAAGTGCTTTGCAAGATCTTTTTGATACACATGAAAATAGGAACATTCTCTCCAACATAAAATAATTTCATAAATAATTAACTTAAAAACTTTGTGTGTATCATCTAACAAACTTTTGTTTATCAACGAAGCAAAAAAACACACGTAACATATAGTTTGTTAGATAAAACACTTTGTGTTTCACATTATTTATTTAAAAATTGTCTTACAAATAAAATATATTCATGTTTATTCTTTATTGTTTAACAATATTTAATCAAAATTATGTTTGACTTTATTCTAACATTTAACTCTCAAATAAATAACTTCCAATTAATCTTAACTATTTAAATACTTTTTATTATATATAATTTAAATAAGCCTTTTCTAAATATTATTACTTAAATTTATTATTATACTTTAGTACATATAAAAAAGTAAATTCAATATTAAATAACTATTCTATAGGAATTTTTAAATTTGTTATATTTACACTTTTAAAATATAATTTTCCAGGTATATTGATATTTTTTTTTAAATTTTTTTTTTAACATAATTATCAAAAAAATATATTATTAATGTATTGGAACCGACATAAATTATTAAAATATGTTTTTATAAGTTAAACTTTTAAATATTATTTATAATAAGTCTAATAAATTTACTTTTCTTCTATAAATTTATATAATATATTAAGTTAAATTTTATTGTTTAATTTTTTTAACTTTATTCATTATTTAAAAGCGAAAAATAAATTTAAAAAATTATAAATTGGTTAAACTTAAACAAAAAGAATAAAAAACCCTTTATAAAAAATGGGTTCACGGAGAGTCGATCTCTATCACGGATATGCCATGCCATACACTTTTATAAAAAAAATGGATGAGAATTTTAATACCCACAGAACGGTTTTGCTTCACTTCATAAACAGGAAACTGCTTTACTTTTTTGTAAATAAAATATCTGTAATTCTTTTTTCGGTTTTTATTTTATTGAAGAGAAAAAAGAAATATTTTTTCAAAATGTTGGATTTCTCTTATTTTAAATTCTCTACTATGATTTCTAAAACAAGAATACATTAAAAAAAATATAAGATATATCTTAATTAACCTAAAAATATTTTTCTGTATTATGATTTATATGGGTCGGTCCCGGACGATCGAGACTATGCATTAAATAATGTAATATAATAAATACGTGGCATGTAAACGGTTACAACTAGCGTTGAATAGTCAGAGACACTTCGAGAGACACTTCCTTAATATCAGGAAGCCACTACACATGACCTAAGGACCACTACGCATGTCTCTAGCAACCGGTTACCTGGCCCACACGAACCAAAGCCTAAGTCAACATATAAAAGGAACTTCTGAAAGGGGAAAGATACGTTTTTATGATATCCGGAGAGACTAAAAGAAACACTAGCACTGACTTGAGCATCAGAATGCAATCGCAGGTACCCGCTGACCTGACGAGCACGCGCACGAGAGAGGAAGGACTTGAAGGATCAGGTAGCTGCTGGCACAACAACAATTGTGTATTGACGTGGAGCAACATTACTCTACCCCTGATATTCACACAGGTACATTGATTATTTTTTTCAAATTTTATACTAAATAAAAATATTATTTCCCATTCAACAATTAATTAGTTAAATAAATCATTCCTATATGTATTCTTAGAGACAGAATGGTCGAGAACGTATGGATATCCAGTATCCAACAGAATGGTATGAGGTCAACTTATTAACTAAATATTAACTAAAATACATATTAATAATAATTAAATCATATAAAACATTAGATAATATTAATGCTAATTATGACACTTTATTTTATATAGATCCGTAAATGTTTACAAATATTACAAAATTATTACAAATATTTACTTGAATGTTTTGAAGAATCTTTGGCATATACATTTCCAATAAAAACTTAAAACCCGAACAACTAAAAGAAAAAGTAAAAATAAAAAAAAATCAATTATTCAATTAGAATTTCAACTCCTCATAAAAGAATTCGTTATACTATAACTTTCATATTAAATTATAGAAAAAAAAAGGTATGCAAGAACCTGCAGATTAAAGAAATGGGAGTTGCAGGAATAGTGAGAGAAGTGAAGTTTTCTTGAATCTTCAGTGAAGACTTTTTCTGATATAGTGAGTCACGTGACCTAATCATATTTTATGCTCTTAAAATCACACGCGAAGCTCGCTTCACTCTTTTATCTATATACTTATATTTTTGTATGCTCTTAGATGCAATTCAACCTTATTCATCAAAATATTCCAAAGCTTTTAATTAGGGTGTTCTATCTCAGTTTTATTAAATTTTTCATTAAGAACTACTCAAAACAAACAATATGAAGTTAAATTTCACTCTATTTTAATTTAATATAAATCTAATAAAAAAACTAAAACAACTTTAATTTTATAACAAGTATTAAACATTTTAGAATATTAATAATTAAATGATACTAATAATATTAATAATATAAATGATATTAATAATATTTATAATATAAATTATATTAATAATATAAATTATATTAATAATAATAATAAGTATAATAAAAATCATAATATGTCAAAAAAACTTATTTGGTGTAGTGGTTAAAACTTGTTTGGTGAGTGAAGCGACTAGACTTAGTGTTTTTTGAAACAGGTTTTGACAAAGCTTGAAATTTGTTGACTTGTTTTCAAGCCAATTCAATCGGTTGTTTCGAAAATTCAACCGATTGTTTTTTGAAATTGCTTCTGGTAGTAATGATATGACATTAATACTTTGAAAACAGTTTTCTCCAAGATTTACATCAAACTTTGATTGAACTTGCTAAGAGTGGAATAAGACTATTGTGTAATCGTTTATATTTTAATCTGTATCAGGTGTGATCTTTCCTTATTCAAGATCGCTTATTTGGTGTGTGTGTGGTTGTAATTTGTGGTTGATTACATAGTGGAATACCCAGTAGTTTATAAGAACTGGATGTAACTCTTGGTGTAAAAGTGAACCAGTATAAATTTGTTTGTGTGATTTTCTTTTTCCATAATCTCAATTATATTTGTTTTAAGTTGTTTTTGTAAACGACTGATAAAAACAACCGGTTGATGTTGTAGACACTCAAATCCTCTATCATGAATTATGTTATGCACTTAATAAGTCTTTTCAGACCGTCTAATGATAATAAGTAGTTAAGTTTAACTACTAAAATATCAGTAAATGAAATAAATTATGTTAAAAGTAATTATTCAATTTGTGTGATGAATATTTTCAATAACATTAATTATTGTTTTCGATTAATTAAAAAATACTGAAAAATAGTTATATTTTAGATGTTCTAAAGATAACAAGTAATTAAATTCAAAACGCTAAAAAATAAATGTTTAAGTTCAAGTAAGTGATAATTTATGTGTCAAATAAGAAATTTTCTAATTGTAGAACTAAAATAATAAACAAAATTTTAATTTGAGTCACTTTTTTAATTTTAATATTTTCAAAGACTCAAATATTTAATTTTTTTTCTTTCTTTTTTTTTGGTACTGGAAATCAGAATCATTTACTTTTAAAACCTAAAATAATTGATTATTTAATTTCTTCTCCTTTATTTTTATAATAAAAAGTCTATTTCAACATTCATCTTAATATATTTTTTTATGGATTCTATTATCATATCACATTCAAAATCCTTTTATAATTTTTATTATTAATATAAGTATATAGGAAACTTGAGAAGAAACTAGGGACAGGAAACAAAAATTAAAACCAACAAAGTAAAAGAAAACCATAAGAATAACATACACTCACACGGACGGATATTACAATGATACATGAAAATCTAAGGATTTCAAATGATTGCCTTTATTTTCCCTTGGAAGAAAGAGACTAGATTAAGCCATAGACTTCAATTGCGCAATCAGATTAGTGATGAAATTGTTCTGAATTTCCTTATCAGATAAAAACTTGCTCCATTTCATGTGGTTTTCTCTTATCTGTTTCCCTGGTTCTCTGTCATCCTCTACCATTAAAGTTTTTAATGCCTTTAGTACACCCTCTTTGTGAAAGTACCCATCTTCTTCCCTCCTATTTACCTCTACCCCTGCCTCCAAATCATTCGCTACCAGCTTGGAGTTGAAAAACTGGTCACCCTTGAAAGGCAACAGCACAAGTTGACACTCATTCACCATAGCTTCTATCACAGAACTAAACCCAGCATGACAGACGTAGCAGCCCACACTAGGATGTTTCAGCACAAGTTGCTGCTGAAACCAACCAGTGTGCACCACTGCCCTATCCTTCACTCTTTCCAAGAACCCTTTTGGTAATGTTCTCTCCAACTCAGATTGGGCAGAGAGATCGGATGGGAAATTTAGAACCAAAATGAAAGGTAAGCCGCTGAGTTCTAACCCACTGGCTAGTTCTCTGATTTGATCATCATTCAGAAAGGTCTCACTACCAAAGGAGCATAATATGACAGATTTGGCAGGGAAAGTGTCTAACCATTTGGACCACTTTTCCTCTAGCACATCCCTTGATGGCTCGGGAACAAGTGGACCAGATAGCAAAACTGGTTTTCCAAATTGCTTTTCTATGTACTCTAAGTAGGGTCCTTCTATTTCCCTGCACGTTTTAAACACTATGAATGAGCACTCACCAAGGCTTTGCAAAACCCGCTCATAACCAGTGAGGTGTTCACCAGATCTCTTAAAGAGGAACATGAAGTCCATGGCCTCAAAGGCCTTGAGGGAAACATGGGAGTTTTGAGGATACCCAGGTGGGGGGGATTTAAGATCCTCAAAAGTGATGTTTGTTCCCTCAAGATGGGAAAATCTGGAAGGCACGGTAATGTAGGAATCAGAAATGGCAGAGTAGACAGAGAAATGAACGGATTTGATGCCAAGTTGAGAAGCTATTTTTGGGAGCCAGTGTTGTGCAAAGTCAAAGAAAACATAATGGGGTTTGAGTTCCAACAGAAGAGACTTCACCTGAGGTTGAGTAAGGTCAAGGGCGTGTACGAGATTTGCAGCCAAGTGAGGAGGCAAATCAGCAGTGTTGCTTATGCCATTGGGGAACTGTAGTGGGATAACATTGACGGCTGGATTGAGATTAAGGCTTGATCTGATTCTGGAAATGTTGGATTCAGCTGACAAAAAAGTGATACGAACACCATGAGAGAACAACTTGTTGGATAACTGAACAAACGGGCTAATGTGACCAAATGCAAGAAATGGGAACATAACAACATGAAGCTGCTCCTCGTTCATCAATTCAGTAGACATCTTTATCTTGTGTCTTGTTGGCCGACACACAGTTCCTTGCTTTGCTCAGATGCAGCTCCTTACTTATACACTTTAGATTTTTTTTTCTTTCTAAAAGTAATATTTTTCTTATTTCATATTCCAGTTGGATTTTGAAGATAAACCTCTCTCTGGTTGTTGAAACACGTGGTTCAAAAATTTGCAAGACTTGTATTATTATTAGCTTATCCTCATACCTAACACATCCTACAACTATCTTTTTCATATGCAAATACTTATATCTCTTCAATTCACATTTCCTCTTCTCACCAAACACTCTTCCCACAAAGAAACTAAAATAGGTGCTCCTGTTTCCTCAACCCCCACCATGACGAGCCAAGAAAAATAAAATATTAAATATAACAACTAAATATTTGACAATTGATATAATAAAATAATAATAAAAAATTTCACTTAACAATGACAATTATCAAATATTGATTTATGTTATTATAATATAATTTTAAATAATTGTTTTAGTTGTAAAAAGATTATTTAAAAAAAGTTTCTTAGAGATTGATTTAAGATTATTTGCAATAAGATTAACTGAAAAAGAGTTTAACTCCACATGTTTAATAATATAAAATTTACTATTCAACATATTCATACTTCTAAATTAAATAAATAAATAAAAAGAAAAATTAAAAACAATTGGACAGATCTATAAAATTGTTTAAATATAAATTTTAGGTTATTACTTTCTCCACCCCTATTTTTCAACTGGAAACCCTTGAAGTATGTGAAATGTCTTAATTATCTTTATGAATTTTTTAATTATTTTTTTATCTCTACATTTAGGGTTAATATTCAATTTAATATAGTGGTTTTTAAAAAATCTCCGTTAAGTTTCTACCAACGACGTTAATTGTTGATGACGTGGTGCACACAGTGACATTGATTTGCACACGTGGACTGATCGAAATTTTAGGGTTTGGAAATCGAGAATAGAAGATTGAGGGAAAGGGAGGCGACGACGGCGACGTGTGGTGCTGGAGCCAAGGGAGGGGCGACACAACATCCATGGAAGGGAACAAGCTAGTTTCTAAGATATCAAGTTTGGTGGAAGAGGATAGGATTGTAGCATTGAGCAAGGTGTTGGTTAGAGTTAACGAGTTGAGAGAGCATTTTGGGTTTCTGAGTTTTGGAGAAATAGTGGAGTTGGTTTACGCGTTGAACAAATTGTTTAGAGATGGTGGCGGCGACGACAGAGAAACAAAGATTATTGTGGGATTTAGTTAGCGAAGCGAAGGAAAAGATGATGTTTAGAGAAAAAGGTAAAATGATGAGTGCTCACAGGGCAACAAAGTCATATAGGGTTTGTTCTCGATAGGGAGATGGGACCTAGAGAACTATTGAGAGACTTCGTCTTCTGTCTTCCTGTCAAGCGGTTGATCTATGCTTCAACTTCCGCTTCCAAACTTCTCGCTACTTGTTCTTGCTGGTTGACCTGGTCGCCAATTGACTTTAGGAGTAGGTCGTGACTCCGTTTGTCTCTGCTGGAATTTGTTCTTTCCGTGGGATGTTGGAACGCGACTCTGTTTGAAACAGAGGGGGCCCTACCTGTTGATTGCACTCCGATGATCAAGTTAGTACAAGGCTAAGAAACAATGAGTAAGTAAATAGTTTCAGCCTTAGAAACGGTGTACCTTTACCAGGGATCTCAAACCCCTTTTATAGACTATTTAGGTTGCCTCATTGTATCAACCCTCTCTCACGAGAACCTTATCTCGAGTGAAAGTAGGTATGATGGGAAGACATTCTGTTACTTTGTCACACAATCTTAGTGTAACAACCGCACAAAATCTTCTTCTAGGGAGTGCATAATCTTAACAGCATGGCCGCCAGGGTACCAACTCATGTACCAGCATTATGGGGCGCATCTGTCAGTTGGTTACTAGATCTGTCCTTATTATCTATGGCTTCTTCCGCTGCCACTATGTCTGATCCGTCTATTTATACTAATTATGTCAATGTTCATCTCTCCATTGACAAATTGGATGGAACCAATTATGTCACTTAGGCCTAAGATATTAAATTTTGGCTTAAAAGTTAAGGTTATGTTGGTCATCTTACTCGTCCCACTGTTGTTGAAAATGAGGTTTTCTGTTGATTGAAAATTGAAGCTCAATTATGCATTGTTATCAAATCTACCATTCACTCTTCTTTAAAACAAAATTTTCAAATCTATTAGACATGTTCAAAAGTTTGGGAACAGGAAAAATTATTATACGCTGATCCTGCCTGTTGACTAGGACGCAAGAACCTTGCCTCGTCAAATATGGATCGACTCTGCGCCGTGTTAGCTTCGGTCCTTCGCCTTGATTCACCTCAAGAACCTGCAAAAGACAGAACGGCGCCGCTGCGGCCGATCACGCTCCGACGCCCAAGTCAGCGACTGAACC
>Ga0123342_1009218_pt1 | contig 11945 bp, 4 predicted proteins | sample Turbeawhitnodule_FD_89960 | JGI IMG/M metagenome (GOLD analysis project Ga0123342, IMG submission 89960) | Root nodule microbial communities of legume samples collected from Mexico - Turtle bean Mexico white nodule | ecosystem: Host-associated > Plants > Roots > Nodule | place: Mexico: Nepantla... | reverse complement strand
TATTTAATAATATTAATAATATTTAATATTTAATAATAGTTAATAATACTAAGAATATATAATAATTTTAAGAATATTTATTAATATTAGGAATATTTATTAATATTAAGAATAATTAATTATATTAAGAATTTAAAATAATATTAAGAATATTTAAGAATATTAAGAATATTTAATAATATTAAGAGTATTTAACAATATTAATTATAATAATAATATTAAATATATGAATAATGTTTTTAATTTGTATTTTATTAATTATATTAATATTGATAATTATAGTCATAAGTATAATAATAATCATAACATGACAACAAAACTTGACTGGTGTAATGATTAAAGTTTTTATTTAGTTCTAACATTAATTATAATTCTCATATCATATATAATAATTGACAAAAATAATCATAAAAATTGGCAAAAAATAATATATGTAAATAATAATTGAAAATTAAAAAAAAATCAAATAATAATTAAAATTTTAAAAATAAAGTATATTAAAATTACCTACGGAGTTGGAATCAGTGGGTATTACCTACGGACTGCAGCGGGTGGGTAACTGCTGTTTTTGTTACCCACGGACACATTATCCGTAGATAAATTACCGATGCCCACATTACATACCGATTTTTTTCCGTGGGTAATCCGTAGATAATGTTGATTTACCTACGGATTTTGGCTGTTAACTACGGATTTCTTCCGTAGATAAATTGGATTTTTCTTGTAGTGAACACTGAAGCAAAGAAAACGAAAAAGAGACGAAGAGAATCGGCATAAACATCAAAAGCAAGGATCTTTCATAAGAAAACTAAAAAAAAAATCATTTTTATGGTGCGAAAAAACGTAACAATCAGAGAAACAACAATATCGAAAACAATAAAGTAAAAAACTCGTAAAAGAGATGAAGACAATATGCATAAACATCAAAATACGAAATTCCCAAATCAAAAAACCCAAAAAGGTAGAAAAAGGAAAAGAATGGGTGAAGACTAACCTGTTCTTAAGACGGAAATGAATGAGTATATATAGACTCAGAAACGCATTTGAAAGTTAAAAAATCGCGCTCGGAAAACCATTTCAAAGTTCAAACATCGCGCCAAGTTAAAAATACCGAAAAGAGCACATGGTGCAGTTGCTAAATTTGTGAAACCTAAGCATAATATAGGAGAGAACGAGAGAGAGAAGAGTGAAGGTGAGAGCACTACAAGAAAATCATAAATTAGAAACAAAAAATAATTAGTTGTTATAGTGACTAAATTAGAGACCATTTTAGAGACTAAAAATATTTTTGGTTTCTAAATTAGGTTCTATTATTATTAAATAGTTTTTAAATTGGTATCTAATTAGCAACCAAGGTTTTACTACCAAATTTAGAATCTAAATAATTGGTAGTTAAAACCTTGGCAGCTATTTAGAAACTATTTAACAATAATAGAAACTAATTTAGAAACCAATTTTTTTTAGTTTCTAAAATGGTCTCTATTTTAGTCACTATAACAACTAATTATATTTTTGTTTCTAAATTTAGTTTCTATTTCATGATTTTCTTGTAGTGGAGGGAATGAAGAGAGTGAGAGAGGTGCTTATATGAGTGGAACGTGAACTCATATGGTTGCAACATTTGTCATTCTTTGGTTGAGATATTTCTACATTTGGTAAATTTTCTTTTTGATTTTTTGTTGGTTGATTTTTGTGTGATTAACAAGTAACAAATGTTACCCTTGAATAAGTTCCATTTGTTCCATTTGTATTATTTATAGATACATGAGAGTTGTACCTCTTATGTGTATCTCTTATGTGTATAGATGTTCTCAAGTTTTATATAAGAATTAGTCTTTCAAATATTTCGTTTTATTAATATAATTATTTATTAATAAAAAAACACTAAAAACTTAGAAGTTGTTTCACCGATGAACATGAAAATTGGTTTCACCCATGAACTCAAAATTAATTTTTTTTCTTTTTTTAAAAATCGATTAGGAAAATTGGTGTGTGACTAAGGGTGAAGATTAGAATAGAAGAATATCTTTCACTTAATAGTAGAAGAATAAATGATAGAAAATAATTCATTGCAACCATTAATTAGATAAAAAAAAATTATTACAAAATGGACTTTAAGCTTAACTCAACTCCTCTCTCATGTTGAGAGTGACAACTCTTGCGTGAGATAACATATTATGGGTGGTCCGATAACGGCTGGCCTGATAAGTTCACCAAACAGTCGTTAGGATAGACTTTAAATGACTCTGATACCATATTATGAAGTAGACTTTAAGTCTAACTCAACTTCATAAAACCGGCTCATGGAATGAAGTTTGTACCCACTTATATACAATAAAATATCATAATCTTTAGTCGACGTGGAATCTCCAACAAGAATGAAAATAAAAAAATAACTTTATTATATTTACTTATTTATATATATATATAATATAATATCTGAAACTAATTAGGGTTAATTGTATCATTTTCATAAAAGTAATGTGAATAGAAAGAGCAAATAATCAAATATTCATTGACCATTTGAAAAGAGGTACTACTACAACAAACTCCAAACTAATAGTGTCCCCCTCCATTTCCAAAAGCAGCATTTTGTAAAAACTACTATATATTAAACATTTTTTTTTCTTGTAACACATATATTTTCTCATTAAATTTATAGTTTTAAAGATTTAGTTTAGTTTTTGCATGTGTCTGATTAGATCCGAAGTAGGGGTCAACAGGCGGCAGAAGGTTGAGGGGACTGCGCGGGAACTTTAGCGGACAAAGTGGCGGCGGCGGATGGCGGTTTGTCGGCGGTGGTTGTGACGCGCTCACAGCTGGGACACATGGTGAGTGTGGAGGCTGGGCGTGGCTCACAAAAGTGTGGGGAAATTACGGTGGGTGGCCCCACCTTCATGGCCCTCAGTTCCTCCACTTCCCTCTGAAGCCTTCGGTTCTGCTCTGTCAGTGACCCAAACCACCTCTTCAGGTACTCACACTCCATCTCTGTCTGCTTCAGCTTGCTCCTGCATTACATCATTTTCGTCAAAATCATTTTTTTTTATAAAAATACTCATTCACCACAAATATTCATTAATTGCTTCACATATATTGCATGGGTGACACAGGCTTCATCTAATGTATCATCATCACTTTGCCTTTAATGCTTCTCAAGTCAACTCGGTGTGGGGGATAAGTTTTTGCCTTCGCCACAATGCAAGAATGTTTGTTGCGTATCAACTTAAAAGATCACCAAAAAAAAAATGCTAAAAACTATAGTAAACATATTAGGAAAATAATTAAAATGAAAGTTGTAAAATTAATATCTATTTATTGTAATTATTGATTTATTTTCTTTTGTTTATAAATAAAACTATGAATTTGTTTTTAGTTAATACTCTTATAATTTTTATTAATAATGCCGTAAAAATATATAGAGGCCTGAGACAATTTAACAAAAAAGGTTCAACAGTTATAGACTTGTCATAAGGTAAGAAGTGGTTTTACAAAATGTATATGTATTATTAATGAAAGTAAGTTTAAGACTTCTTAATACTTTTTTTATTTCAAAAACTTGGTAAAATTTTTTTAAAAAAAAGTTGTGGTAAATTTATATGCAAGACAGCTTATAGGAGAATAATTATTATGGGAAGAGAAAAAAGACGCAGGCTTTTAGCTAAATAACTCAATTAAATACTTATTTAATAAACACTTTTTCTCTGAGGATATATGACTTACATTTATTTATGAAATTAATTGAAATAAATTAAAATAAATAAATGTAGTAAACATAAAAAAAAATGTATTGAAATAAGCCAAGGAAAGGCTTATTAAAGTTATAAACAAGCTATTTTCACAAGTTTCCTATTAACTATTCCAAACGCTCCCTAAGAGCAACATGGCAGAAGATATGATCTAAGTAAACATGCAGAAACTGTGAGAAAAAGATGATTAAGGAAATGAAAAACCCTAGGCTTTTATGGATAAGTGCTGATGATAAGTGAATACATTATGCTTAACACTAATAATTGATTTGTAAAATGAAATGCATGGTTGGTCTAAAGTACGAAATGAAGTGGTCAAAGTCACACTTATTGGAGTGATGATCAGTGTAGCACACGAGGCCAAATGAAACTCCACCAATGCGGTGCTATGATTATCGAGTTGTCTACTTTAATTTGGACAACATGATTATGTTCTTTGCCATAGCTGAAATTATGGTTTAACACTAGAACTACATCATTAACTGTTCCTATATATTTGAACACCCAGCTTAGCTACTCTCACATGTCATTGCTATGTCTTCATGACCTAATATATTTTATTATTATTGTATCATTAACTTATATATTATAAGTAACAAAAATAGAGTTCTGACTTGAATCCAACTATTTCAGCTATGTTTATACCCAGATTTCTTTCACCTTATGACCTATATTTCTTGTGAATGAGGAATTATATGAAAGAAGGTGAACCTAAAATATAAATGATCGTTTTTTCACTTTTATTTAGAGATTGTACGGGTGAAATAGGTATAGAATCTGATTCAGATTCATGAGGTCCATATCATAATTATCATTATTCTGTCAACATTTGACATTTGTCTCTCTATATATATATACCCTTATATACCCACAGAAAATGCGGATATATAAAGTTAAGATGATGAAATTATATATATGGTAGTAGTACTATATTTTAAAGTCCATTCATAAATGAGAAAATAAATGGCATTTTTCCATCACTTTATTAATTAGGATTAATTAGCCTTACCTGGCCCTACGGTTCTGAAACCACACCTCCACTTGCCTTGGTCGCAGCTTCAGTTGCATTGCCAAAGACTCTTTCTGCTTCTACAAAACCAAGAAATCAAAAACCCAAATAAACTTATTACTCAGTGGAACTATATGTAATTAACAAGCATGAGTTACGTGTGACACCAGTGCTTAATTATCTAAATGACATATTTAATAAGAGAGAGAAAGTTTGGAGGGTTACTGGGTTTAGGGTGTGGTTTTGTCTAAAGCTTTCTTCAAGGAGACGAGATTGTTCCTTTGTGAGACGGAGTTTCTTGCGGGGAGGGTCTCCATTGCTGCTATCTTCTTCATCTTCCATGTTTGATGCCATCCAATCTTCTTCTAGAGGTACTTGGTTTATGTCCAATTCTTTCACTGTAATACCAAACAGTGCCTTATATTTATTTACACACATACTTCCAAAAAATAAAAACCTCAACCAAACCAAAACATATGATCTTCTGTACATGATCCAGTATATATCATTTAAGAACAAGATTGGAAGTATGATGTTTACAGATATCATTTCTGTTCAAGCACCAACCAGAGAGAGATGAAAGATAAAAACCTTGGTGGGTTCATGCGGTCGTGCCTTTAATTTTAATCTAAGAAAGGGTAGGGAAAGAAGTAAATTATCCCTTTCCAAAGAAAACGTTTATTTAACACAGGGGCCACTTCATGATAAATACAACTGTAGAAGTAAAAAAATCAAAAGAATTTAACATAAAATTAAACAAACAAGAACACAAAAAAGGGAGGAAATTTAAGAGGGTATGATCAAAATGAGAAAGACGAAGAGAAGTATGATAGTTGTAGAAAAAGATAAACAGCAAAATTAACAGATAAACAGCCAAATTAACAGATAAACTGTTGTCTGTGTGTGGGTGTGGGTGTGGTGCTTACCAGATGATGAAGGCAGAAGAGTTGGTGAAGAAGCAAAGCCAGGGATAGATATGGTCAATTCCAAGGTGGAGGAGGTACTCGGTAAAACCGCCATAGAAGAGATGCAGAAAATAATGAAGGAGTTGAAAAAAAATATATGGTGAAGATGAAGAAGAAGAAGAGGAGGATCTGTATGAAAAATGAGAGAAAAAAGGTAAAGGGGAGAAACAGAAGGAGACACACATGAAAAGGAAGACAGAAGCAGCAAAGGATCTGATGAAGTGTTTGGAGAGAAAAAGGTCAAAATATATAGAAAGGTCAAATAAACAAATATAAAAAAATTAATTAGTCGTACAAGTTTATTATAATTAATACCCTAAAAGGCGCAAAGAAAATCAAAGACAAGTTTCAATGGGAAAAAACGTATATCAAGAGGTGTAGGTTTCTGACCATGGTCATCCAAGTCAAGGACTATGTGGCCCCGAGATACTGACACGTGTAGGTGTGTAAGAGTACTAAGATGAACCTCAAAATTCATTCTCCAGTTTTCATGTTAAGATTTTATACTTCCAAAATTGTTCGTGTTTTTCTTTTTACATTCAGATATAATCAGTGGAGAATTATCAAAGTAATTTTAGAGACATACTATTGTTAAAATAAATTAATTTTCTAAGTTTGTTTATGTCCACTATTAGAAACCCCTCTCGGTATTTAAGAAACTCATTAATATTTAGATGTGAATTTCAAGATGTTGATTTTAAAAGAAAGGTTTTGATTTTCTTAAACATGTACTATAATTAATTATAATCTCTAAGATAATATATTAAGAAGTAACCTACATACTTAAAAAAAAAAAAAAAGTAACCTACAACGTTATAATTAGCATTTGGTCAAACTTTGGGAATACTCAAATTGTTTATTTTATTTGTTAGAACATAAAATAAAAATATGTGAAATGTCAAATATTTCAAAAAGTTTTCCTACAAAACCAGTCAGAAAGAATTTAGTACTTGCAATGGATTGTTGAACCTAATTAATTCTTTTGACACATCAATTTCACAAGTGTGGATAGGCAGATTTGCCTTGTCGTCAGAAAAGTTTAGTTGATATATTTATTGTTAATGGGGATTACTAGTTTTTATTACCTTAATGGAGAGTTAACAATTTAAAAGTTTTCAAGTACAAAATTGAATCATTTTTAAAATATGATTAGAGGGTTACAAACATTTTATTCATTTAATTTTTACACATCAGATTTTACTTATTAATTTTTGTTTTGATTTTATGATTTAAATGGATGCATTTAATTAAATAGTAGTAATGTTAGTATAAAACGGCACTTTCAAATGTAATGTACTATATAATAATACAAACTTTGACTTATTTCTCTTTTTGTTTGGGATCTTGAACCATTTTCTTTTTCACACATAATCCTTTTTATTTTTCTATTACTTAAAAAAGGGATTTGACTTCCTTAATCTTGATTGGTGTAGAGTTTATTTGAGCTCCAAAATACATTTCAAAGAACTAATGATTATTTAAACATATCAAAATATAATAATGCGTCCATAATATCATTAAAGACTACAAATTCTAAATATGATGAGATGTTACCATGTTTACACATTTCTCAGTGTTGCTTTTTTTTCTGAATTGTTAATATTTCAGCTATTTAAAACAGAACAATAGAAATAGCTAGTAACAAATAAATATTCATGTGTTTTTTTTTATGTGGGGGAGTACATTTGTAGAAAGTTGTAAAATAGATGGAAGTGCATAATAATCTGTTTGAGGATGAAGAAGATGTTATTCAAGAAGAAGACAAATTGTGTAAGAAAAGGATAGTAGTAGGGTTTGATGTGGATTGAAAGTTATTGTGAAGAAATGATTGGAAAGCAATGGATAAAATATTAAATATATTTTTTTTAGTCTATATATAATATGTTTTTATTCATAGGTTTATTTAATTTTTTCTTTCTCTTCAGGTAACTTTACTCTTTTATTTTAATCATATAACAGATTTTAGTTTTTTTTTTAACGTTTTTTCACTTTTCTTTTCCGTTCTTTTCTGTTCTTCTTCGTTCTTCTCTATTTAATTGCTTCCTGCAGAATCATAAAAAAAATTTCTCTTTTTTCTTTTAATTACCACTGGTATCCTTTAATAGGACCTTTGAACTTTCTTCAACAAAGACCAACCAAATATGATTGGCCCCATTAACAAAAAATAAAACAAACAAACTTTGTTTTCACTTTTTTGTCTTTACTCTTCCTAGTCATTCTCATCACACACCCACAACTATTATATTAATTATTTCACCACAATGTGCATTTTACTTACTATTTACATAATTAACCAAAATTTGTATATCACATCCATCTCAAAAAAAATTTCTATCTTTTTCATTTGTTTTATTTTCTAATCACTTATATATTTCAATCTGACATTTCTATGCATTTAAATTGAATTTCTTAAGTTTTTTTGAAAGAAATGGTTAATAAATTAAATTACCATAGCATAAACTATTTATTAAAATAATTTGTATATCCTTTAAGAAGTTTGATTTATTAAAGTAAATAGTTACCCTAGATAACAAGCATATTAAAATACTAGCAAATAATAATTAGTAGACTATATTTAAACAGTTTTCTTCAAAAAGGGGTCATAGATGATCTTTTAAAAAGTTGGAGTCATTAGTTGCATCATATAAAAAGATATTCTATTGTGTACAAAACTAACTAGTTGTAGTGTGAATGAGAAGTTGATAAAGGAAAAGAAAATGCTTTTTGTTGGACGATGGGGTTTGATATTTGTGTGAATTACAATAAGATATGATATGATTTGATGGATGTTTGAATAGACAATAATCCTTGATTCATGGACAAAAAGTTTTCAAATTGGGCATGAAAATGATAATTTCACAATGAAAAGTAAGTAACCAATTTGGGAATGGTTAGAATAAGGAGTAAATGCATGTTGAACTGTTTACAGGTAATGTTTAATTTCTTGAGTTTTTTTTATGGATCATTCAACTATGGAGTTTGTAACCATTCATTTATGTGAGTTTTTTTTGGGCATGGACTATTACGTGTAAGCATCAGTTTGATAAATCTTAAAAAATGCTTTTGAAAAAAAATATTTCTACAAACCATTTATTAAAGAAATATATATTATTTACTAACTAAATAATATAAAATCATTTTATTTTAGAATAAACGGATCAGACAAACACATGAAAAATTAACATTTCGCTTAATTCAGTAAAAAAAATCACTTTATTTTTATAAATAAACACAAATAAAATGGTCCCTGGTAAAAGTTAAGGGTTGCAATGAGCAGCAAGCTGGACTGGCAATTTACTAAAAAATTCTGAACAAATTCATTATTTTTAGCTCCTGATATGTTGAAGTTAGTTTTGCATAACTTACAATTGGCAAAAAAAATTATATTTTTTCTTGTATTTTATCAATTTCTTTTTCACTCCATTAATTTTAGATATCGAAATCGAAAAGTAAAAATATTTATTTTAAGTTTTGAAAGATAAAATAATTGATCTAAAATAATTTTCCAGAACATTTTTTTTTTCTCTTTTACATTTTCATTTTTAAAATTTACTTTTATATTATATAAAAATTAAAATTCAAAATAAATGAAGTGTGCGATAAAGATTCTCCTCAATATCATGGATCAATCATCCGATTCATATTACTTAATGGGATGGATGAAGCCGACCCGTCTCGGGAAAGCGGGTCAGGCCCCCTCGTTGCAACCCTAGTTAAAAGTTATTGGAACCGTTTGGGCGCTATTTAGCGCTCTCCACATTCTCTTTGTTCTTCATCTTTACCATCATTTCCAAACCCTAGAGTTTTTTTTTATGGTTGTGGAGGCGCTCCAAGTTGTTCATCAGCATTTAATGGTTTCCACCAGGGCGGATAAGAGTGCAGAATCGAACTCCTCTGCCGCCAATGGCGTTAAAGGAGCTAAGGATCCGAAGAAATTGGAAGAATCAAAGGCTTCTCCGACTCCGCCGCCGCGGAGGTCCAGCGCTCGAATTCAAGCGCTGCAGAAAGCGGAGAAGGCACTAAATGGACCAAATGCGGAGGTAGTTAAGGAGAACAACTGCCTAATCGATGTTCAGGCAAGGAAGGGTAAGAAGCGCAGTAGAAAGCGAGGCGGCGAGAAAAGTATGGTGGTGGAAGAAGAGAATGTTTTGCCGCCGAAGAAGAAGCCGTTGGCGTGCGGCAAGGGTGAGGTGGAAGTAGAGAATGGGAAGGAGGAACCGGACAATGCGAATGGGGCTTTTGGAGATAAGAGTGACTTTGTAAAAGTCAAAGAGACTATAAGATTATTCAACAAACATTATCTTCAATTTGTCCAGGTAGAAGAGAAGAGGTGTGGAAAGGCTGAGGCTGACGCTGAGCGGATAGATGCTAAAAAGCCTTCTCAGAAGGCTTCAAAGTCGAAGAAAGGTGCTCCACCTCAAGATTCAAAGACCACGGCTAAACGACCAGATCTTAAGGCCATAACGAAGATGATGGGAAATAATGAGATACTGTACTCTGAGAAAAGAATTGGCAGCATTCCAGGTATTGAAGTTGGGTATCAGTTCTATTCTCGTGCTGAAATGGTTGCAGTTGGTTTTCATAGCCACTGGTTAAATGGTATTGATTATATGGGCCAGTCTTATGCCAAAGCTTATAGCTATGAATTTCCAGTTGCTGTTGCAATTGTTTTATCTGGCATGTATGAGGATGATCTGGATAATGCTGAGGATGTTGTGTACACTGGTCAAGGTGGTCATAATCTGACTGGTGATAAGCGTCAAATTAAGGATCAAAAGTTGGAGCGTGGGAACCTAGCTCTCAAGAATTCTGCGGAGCAATGTGTGCCTGTTAGAGTGATTCGAGGTCATGATTCTTCAAGTAGTTACTCTGGTAAAGTGTACACATACGATGGCTTGTACAAAGTTGTCAATCATTGGTCAGAGACAGGGATATCTGGATTTAAAGTCTTTAAGTTTCGACTTAGGAGGCTTGAAGGGCAACCTACATTAACCACGAATCAGGTATATTTTACTAATGGACGTGTACCTCAATCTATAGCAGAAATACGAGGTTTGGTTTGTGAGGATATCACTGGAGGTCAAGAAGATATACCCATTCCAGCTACAAATGTGGTAGATGATCCCCCTGTTCCACCCACAGGTTTCACATACCTTAAGTCTGTTAAGGTAGCAAAAAATGTGAAACTTCCCACTAATGCCACTGGATGCAAATGCAAAGGCTCCTGTAATGACCCAACAACATGTGCATGTGCTTTGCGTAATGGCTCTGATTTTCCCTATGTATCTCGGAATGGTGGCAGGTTAGTAGAAGCCAAAGATGTAGTATTTGAATGTGGCCCCAAATGTGGTTGTGGTCCTGGTTGTGTCAACCGAACTTCTCAAAAAGGACTTAGATATCGTCTGGAGGTTTTCCGGACTGCCAAAAAAGGATGGGCTGTAAGATCCTGGGATTTTATACCTTCTGGAGCACCAGTTTGTGAGTACACAGGAATACTTGGTAGAACGGAAGACATGGACAGCGTGTTGGAAAACAATTATATTTTTGAGATAGATGGCTTGCAAACAATCAAGGGCCTTGGTGGCAGAGAGAGGAGGTCAAAAGATGGAGAGATTCCTGAAGATATTTTGAACAAATATGATGATCAAAGTTCCGAAAGTGTGCCAGAGTTTTGTATTGATGCAGGGTCTACTGGAAATATTGCTAGGTTTATAAACCATTGTTGTGAGCCTAATCTGTTTGTTCAGTGTGTTTTGAGCACACACGATGATTTGAGGTTGGCTCGTGTCATGCTGTTTGCTGCGGACAACATACCCCCTTTGCAGGAATTAACCTATGACTATGGTTATGCGCTGGATAGCGTGTTGGACTCCGATGGGAAGATCAAGCAAATGCCATGCTATTGTGGAGCCGCAGACTGCAGGAAGCGATTATTCTAAATGCTATTCATTCCTTCACAGGAAAAGTTGTATGTGATCTTTTTGGTAAAAATAGAAGTGGTTAAATATGCTTTTTTGAAACTTGAGTTGCAAATGGCTCTATTCATGCGTCTTCATGACGCAGTATATACATTGGCCTGAAATGGCAGCAAAGGGACATTGTAGTTTTTTGTGCAAATTCTTGCAATCTTATAGGTATTGTTTTTTTTTTTTTTTTTTTTATTGATACTGGATTTAGTTGTTGAATAACAAGGCTTAAGATTTCTTTTAGACTAGAACAATTTTA
>Ga0123342_1009217_pt1 | contig 11949 bp, 4 predicted proteins | sample Turbeawhitnodule_FD_89960 | JGI IMG/M metagenome (GOLD analysis project Ga0123342, IMG submission 89960) | Root nodule microbial communities of legume samples collected from Mexico - Turtle bean Mexico white nodule | ecosystem: Host-associated > Plants > Roots > Nodule | place: Mexico: Nepantla... | reverse complement strand
TTATGTATTATTTAAAATTTATTCTATAATAAAGTTTAATTATATAAAATTAAATATTTTAACTATTTACAATTTAATTGTATCCATAAAACTATATGTGATTTTTTTTTTTTTTTAATTTACTTGGGTGTTTCTTTCTTAATATTTGTTAGTTTTTTTTTTCCTTTTCCTTTTTATTATTTTTTGTTTATTTCCTTTTACATCGATATCATTTAACTGTGATTTTATATTATAATTCAGTAATAAAAATTATTAAATATAAACTAATTTTAGAGATTAAAAATAATTAGTTATATATTGACTAAATTAGATATTATTTTAAAGACTAAAAAACTTATTAGTTTCTATATTAATTTATATTATTGATAAATAGTTTCTAAATTAGTATCTAATTACTTACTAAAATTTTAACTAATAATTATTTAAATTCTAAATTTGATAGAGAAATCTTTATATTTAATTAGATACTAATTTAAAAATTATTTATTAATGATATAAATTAATTTAGAAACTAATAATTCTTTTAGTCTCTAAAATAGTATCAATTAGTTAATATAACAACTAATTATTTTTTGTCTCTAAAATTGATTTTTATTTATTGATTTAATAATATATAAATAATTTACATGTATCAAATAGGACACTCTATTATATAATAATATACATAATAATATTGCTTATATATTTGTTTTCTATTCTGTTATTTGAATAGAAAAAACAAAAATGAAAAATTATATTGATTAAATTATTAAATGACAATTCATTCAAGAAATTCTTCACTACTCAGAAATAATTTATAATTTCTAAAGAGACACATTGTTGACTAGCAGTGACTTTTGTCTGATTGACTTGCAAGTCTTCATATGTGATAATTTGATTAAGATGTAATTATTCATTTGTACTTCAACATATTCATACTTATATTTTATTTTTCATAGAAACTTTACATTTTTAGTAAGGGTGGCAATGTGGGTTGGCCCGCTCCGCACTTGCCTGCAAAATATGGATCGAGTTGACCCGCTTTGCATAAAATTTGCAGGTTGATTTTTTTATTTATTTAGATACATTAGGTAAATGGTATCATAATATTATTTTCATGAAACATACGTAGTAATGTTATTAAAAATTTTGGAAAGTAAAATATGAGGTTATATGAAGAAAATATGGGGTGTAGAAAAAAAATTATACATTTTAAAATTATGCGAATTATGCGGGCCAACCCGCCCCGCCCCGCTCTTGATCTGTGCGAACTATGGGTTATGCGGGACAGACCTAAGTAGGCCAACGGGTTGAAATAAGCAATTCGTCCCGCGTTTTTTTCAGCGGACCGCGAACAGACCCGCACGACCCACCCCACTTTGCCACCCTAATTTTTAGTCTCTATATCAACATTGTAGCTATTTTATACCACCGATTTTAATTTGTTATATTCTTGGAAAAAGAAAAGCTACTGAAATTATTTGACAAACAACGGCAGAGATTAAAACATAAAAGATTCTTATACAAGAACTACAACTTGAAATTTGTAAATATAAGAACTTACAAAAAGTATAAACATGTTAGTGATAGTCAATTTCTTGACTTGACCAAAACAACTTGCACTTCTTCATTAATCACTTTCAATTACAATTCTATATAAAGCTATATACATATCGGTCCTGCTACAACAAAAAGCTATGGAATTATTTGACAATCAATGCAGAGATTAATTAAACTTTTAACAAAGTTTCCATAAACCAGGTCCCATGTTAGTAACAGTTCATTGCCAATTGTTTATTGATTTGACTTCCACTTCTTCATTGATCACATTCAATTACAATTTCCATATATACAACCATCTAGCAACCTCTGATTCCTCATCAAAATGAAGTATTTTTCTGTCATGTTTCATGCATTCTGTTATATATTTGTCCACTTGATTTCTATCTTTACGTTGAACCCGCTATGGCTTAGCACAAACATGATTGTCTTTGCATCAGGCAACAATACTGATCATTTGGCACTACTCAAATTCAAAGAATCCATATCCAGTGATCCTTACGGAGTTTTGCTATCTTGGAATAGTTCTACTCACTTTTGTAAATGGGATGGAATCACATGCAATTCCATGCAAAAAAGAGTTACAAAGTTAGACTTGAAGAAGGGGTACAAGTTGAAGGGATTCATACCTCCTCACCTGGGCAATCTCTCTTACATGAGAATCTTGTACCTTGACAACAACTTCCTGTACGGAAACATCCCACAAGAATTGGGACAATTGTCACAACTTCAGGAGCTCTCTGTTGGAAACAACTCATTGGTAGGAGAAATTCCTACAAACTTGACAGGTTGCACTAATCTCAAATTCCTATACTTATGTGGGAACAATCTGATTGGAAGAATACCAATAGAAATTAGCTACCTTCATAAGCTTCAAAGTTTGAATGTTGCGGTCAATAAGTTAACAGGAGGAATCCCATCGTTCCTAGGAAATCTTTCTGCTCTACATCTTCTCTCAGTGGGTATGAACAACTTAGAGGGAGAAGTTCCACATGAATTGTGTCACCTAAAAGACTTGGTAAAGATATTTGTAGCTGTCAACAATTTGATTGGAACATTTCCTTCTTGCTTTTACAACATCTCATCTCTGACTGTGATCTCAGCTACAGGAAATCAGTTTAATGGATCTCTTCCACCGAACATGTTCCACACCCTCCCCAATCTCCAACAGTTTTATATTGCTCTAAATCAAGTCTCAGGTTCAATCCCACCTTCCATTACAAATGCATCTATCCTTTCATTACTTGAGATAAGTGCCAATCAATTCACAGGACAAGTTCCAGCTTTGGAAAAGCTACAAGATCTTTATTATCTAGGTTTGTCTCACAACAATCTAGGTGACAATTCAACTAATGATTTGAAGTTTTTTAAATCATTGACAAATTGTAGTAGTTTGCAAATGTTGGATATCTTTGACAATAATTTTGGAGGTCAATTGCCAAATTCTTTAGCCAATTTGTCCACCGCACTCAACCAGTTGTATCTTGGAGCTAATATGATATCAGGAGATATTCCTACATCAATGGGAAATCTAATTGGCTTGACTGAATTGGCGATGGAATTTAACCGCTTTAGTGGGATTATTCCATCAGGTTTTGGAAAGTTTCAAAAAATGCAAAAGTTAGTCTTAAGTGGAAATCAGTTGTCAGGACACATAGGAGACTTTGTTGGCAACCTTAGTCAATTGTTTTTTTTGGATATGAGAAGAAATATGTTAGAAGGAAATATCCCTTCGAGTATAGGAAATTGCCAAAAGTTACAACATCTGGGTCTTTCACAAAACAATTTTACAGGAACCATACCTTTAGAGATCTTTAATATTTCCTCTTTGACAAACTTGTTGAAATTGTCAGGAAACTCATTGAGTGGCAGTATACCAAAAGAAGTGGGAAAGCTAAAAAATGTTGATTATCTAGATGTGTCTGAGAATCAGTTGTCTGGTCACATTCCTGAAACTATTGGAGAATGCATAACATTGGAGTACCTTTATTTGCAAGGAAATTCTTTACAGGGAAGCATACCATCCTCGTTGGCATCACTCAAAGGACTTCAACGTTTAGACCTGTCACGAAACAACTTGTCTGGATCAATCCCTACTGATTTGCAGAATATTTCTTTCTTGGAATATTTCAATGTATCCTTCAACATGTTGGATGGCGAAGTGCCAACTGGAGGTGTGTTTCAAAATGCAACCGGCTTTGTGGTGAATGGAAATGATAACCTTTGTGGAGGTATTTCCAAACTGCACCTACCACCATGTCTTTTCAAAGGTAAGAAGCCTGCAAAACACCTTAAGTTTAGGTTGATAACAGTGGCAGTTAGTGTGGTTGTTTTTCTTCTCATATTGTCAATTATCCTAACTATCCACTGGATGAGAAGAAGGAATAACAAACCATCTTTGGATTCAACAACGATTGACCAGCTAGCTAAAGTTTCATACCAAAGCCTACACAATGGAACTGATGGGTTCTCAGCAACAAATTTGATTGGCTCTGGAAATTTTAGCTCTGTCTATAAAGGAACTCTTGAGTTCGAAGACAAAGTTGTTGCTATAAAGGTCCTAAATCTTCAAAAAGAAGGATCCCACAAGAGCTTCATAGCTGAATGCAACACACTCAAAAGTATTAAACATCGAAATCTGGTTAAGATTTTAACATGCTGTTCAAGCACAGACTACAAAGGTCAAGAATTTAAAGCTTTGATTTTTGAGTACATGAAGAATGGAAGCTTAGAACAATGGCTACATCCAAGGACACTGGGTCTAGAACAACTTCCAAGATTATTAAACCTTGGTCAAAGATTAAATATCATCATTGACGTTGCTTCTGCAGTACATTATCTTCATCATGAATGTGAGCAATCGATTGTTCATTGTGATTTAAAGCCAAGCAATGTTCTTCTTGATGATAACATGACTGCTCGTGTGTCTGATTTTGGCATAGCAAGAATTCTCTCAACTATTAATGGTATTGGTAAGCAAACGAGTACAATTGAGTTCAAGGGGACAATTGGCTATGCTCCCCCTGGTATGTTCTAAACTCTTGAATCACTGCTTTGTTAAATTTCTCTATTTTCTTATGAAAACTTGTTATTTAGTTACTAGTTATAAAGTATTGACATTTTTTTTTCTGTATATTTTAGAGTATGGAATGGGTTCTGAGGTGTCTATGAATGGTGACATGTATAGTTTTGGGATCCTTTTATTGGAAATGTTTACTGGAAGAAGACCCACAGAAGAAATCTTTAAAAATGGTCAAAATTTGCATAAGTTTGTGGAAAATTCATTGCTTGGTAATGTCTTACAAATTTTGGACCCAACACTTGTTCTAAATCATGAAGGAGCAACAATAGAAAAAGAGAACAGTCAAAATCTTACTGCAGTTGATGAAAAGTACTTAGTTTCAGTCTTTAAGATTGGACTTGCTTGCTCAATGGAATCACCCAAAGAAAGAATGCATATTATGGAGGTCACTAAAGAACTAAACAAAATCAGAAAAGCATGGTATTATTCTCTTTGAATTAATAGAAAAAAATGTCATTATGTGTTATTTTGCCAAATATTAATAATAGTTCCATTCATAATAATATTGTTTTGTCCATCTTTAATGGTGATTACAGGTGCGGAGGCATTGACAGAGAGAGTAGAATGGTCAGCGACAGAGCAGATGCCATAAATGTAGTTTAAGCTTAAATCAAATGCCACAACTTTGCAAAAACAAATGTGTATGCTACCTTGCATCCACGGGAAATAGAACGGTCTAATAATTGGAGCCAGATATGTACTCTTTAAATGGTTGCTTTTAAGAGCATATCATGACTGTGCAAATTTACTGCTTTCACCCAAGACCATATCAAACATAAAGCTTCCACTTGTTTTTACTTGTACTTTAAATTTGGCTGGATGTTGCTCACGGTGGTTTTTATTGATATTAAGAGAAGGTTACTAATTTCGTTCTTATAATCACAACAAATATATTTTTCTCCATATACTTAAAAACGTACCATTTCAATCTTTGCACGTACAATTTTAATATCCTTTAGTTTCTAGCGTATATTATTTTAATTCTTTTTCGACTTTTGTTCTCTTTTATAAGAACTAAAGTAATTTAAAAATATTTTTTTTATAAAAATTAGCATATTTGTAAAACCAAATATTGGCTGGGTTTTTACGAAGTTGGTGCAATTTGTTTTCGAATTTGCAATTTTTTTTACAAAAAATAAATATGAGTAAGTTGTGTTAGGATAACATATCTTTACTGAAAAAAATTAAGTTACCATTGTATGACTTTGGTAGTACTTAAGTGAAGTTACTTAAGTGTAGTTGTCTTAGCTCTACACAACTTCAGTGTTAATACAAATAATCATTAAATAAAAACTATTTTTTTTATTTACAATGATGTCGTGTGAAAGAACACTAAAATTTTTATTACAATATTATTATTTACATTGAAGTTGTGCCTTTACATTAAATTTGTGCCGAGCTACGACTTCAACTCAAACATTTTTTATTTAAATAATAAAATTCATCAATTAAAATAGTTACACATTGATTGTTTATAATTCAATCGTCATTATTACAAATACTTAGTCTTAATAATATCATTTAACTAATTTAGATTTGATTCTAACAATAATTTTTATTTTCTTTAGAGTTTAGGGTTTAGGTTATGTAATAAATATTACTCGAGGAATCTAGATTTAAATCTCATTAAATTTTAACTTATCATGATTATAAACATTTAGTTGAATTGAAGTTGTGTTTATCTTTATGTAAAGTTATGTCACCCAGCACAATTTAAGTGTAAATAAAAAAAAATTGTATTAAAGTTGTGTTTCTCTTTACGATCTTGTAAATTCAAAACAAAAACTAACACTAATAAAATTCGTCTTGTCCCCACACTACCTCCATTAACACTAAAGTCGTAAAATTCTAGGATGACTTCACTCAAACACCGTCGTAGTCTTGCTTTGGTAACATGACTTTTTCACAATGAAGTCGTGTCATGTAGGCACAACTTAACCATATTCGTATTTTTTTAAAGATTTGCTCACGTAAATTCAAAGTAAATTACTCCAATTTCGTATATAAACCAAGTATTGACATTGCTTAGATAAACATTACGTCCATATGAAGGAACCTCGTGATAGATAAACAAAAACAAAGGTTTTTGCTCAACTTCAAGATTCACAACTCCTTACATGCATCGAGTGAAAAGTACTTCAAAGTAGATGGGTAGATGATATATGTTTATACTAGAAGCTTTATATAAAAAGTCTTAATCTTATATAAGTCTTGCTTCTAACTTATAAATAGGGATGACAATGCGAGGTGGGTCATGTGGGCCGGTCCACAACCCGCTATCAAAAAGCACGAGACGAACTCACTAATCTATCAATGACCTGTTTAGACCCGTCCCACATAACCCGCAACTGGTGCGGGCCAACAACAGAGTGGGGTAGGTTGGCTCACTAGCCCGCATAAATAAAAAAAATTAATTTATTTTTTTGCAAAAATTAAATCATACCTCACTCACATTATTGCAATGTGATATTTATTTTTATTTATTTAAAAAAATGAATTTAATGTACTAAAAAAATGAATGTTTTATTTTAATCATCTAAAGAAGTTAATATTAAGAGTGATAATGGATTTAGTTTTAAGTAAAATATTGTATTTAAAATTTTGTTAATAAAAAAATAATATAAAGAAGAGATTTCAATAAGACACTGATTAAAAAAATTGTCATCTTCCTTAAAACAAAACTTTAATTATTTTTAATCAAGCCTTATAACAACCCTCATACTTGAATTTCTTTATATATATTTTTATCTTAATTAAATGAATTGAAAAATTGATAAAATAATTATTTTGCAACAACATAAATAAATTTTTTATAATTAATTAAATTTTAATTTTTCAAAAAAAATATTTTTTTATAAGAGCTGGACACAAACCCACATGTTACCTATTATGCCGGGACGACCAGTAAAATATTCTCGCATTCATTGCGCGGATGGAACAGGCCAATCCAACCCATATTTTGCAGACCAAATATGGAAAGTGATCTATACGGGACAGACTAACCTACATTACCACTCCTATTTAGAAAGAAACAATTCAAATAAAAACACCATATAACATCATATAAGAATTGAAAGCACGTCGCAGTTAATATTTTTTTCATAAGATTATTTCATAATCGTTCATAATAATAAAAAATCTATTCTTAGTTTCTAACATGGAAGATATGAATCATTATATTTAAAACAACTTTTATAAATTATATTTTAAAAAATATTTCTTGTTACGAGTTGTTTATGTAAGTCAATACTTTAAATTTTTAAGCACATACATAAAATAAAATATATGGTTAGACCGTCTGTCAAACAATTGTACCATTAGATGATTTTATTGTCCTTGAACTAACACAAAATACCCATTAACATATTTAAATAATAAAAACATGTATATAAATATAATTTTATCTTAGTATTTTTTTTATCATCAAAACTATACTAAAATTAGACATGTGTATTACGAAGCGGACTTTAAGCCTAATGAAAGGCTCTTATATACAATGAAAGGCTAACTCAACCCCATAAAACCAGTTTAATGGGATGAGGTTTGCACCCACTTATATACAATGAAAGGCTCTAATCTCTAGTCGATGTGGGATCTCCAACAATGTGTTACATAGAGGTTAACATGTATAGAGTCTCAGCATATCAATTTAAACATATAATTTTCTTAAAAATAAGTGTTTATGTAGAGTGATTTATCATGTAATAAATATTTAATTTAAATCTTAATTTTATTTTTTGTTTCGAAACATATTTATTAGCTTTCCAATTTGATTTGAAAATATATTTTTTAACTAACTCAGATGAATCTAATTTTATCTTTTTATTTTATTTTTAACCTAATTCTTTTAAATCTTTTTCTTGTATTTGTAAATTAATTCTAATATTTTAAAAAATTAATCAAAATAATTTTATATAATTAAAAACAATATCGTCCGCACCTATATATTTTACATTGAAATAATACCATCTCAAGATTTTTTTTTTTTAAGAATCCTAAAAATATATATGTCATCATCTTTATTTGTGTTACGCAATTTTTAGAGATTTTGAAAGTATGTAAAAAAATATAATTGTTTAAAAAAGATGAGAGTAAAGATAAAAGTATCCTTTAAATAAATTTAAAATATATTTGATATTACTATAAAATATCAGAAACTTAAATCATAATATTTAAAAAGTTATACTTAAAGTAAATCCAATTAATTAAAGGGACATAATGAAGATCTTAAAAAGCTGAAGTGGGTAACCTATATTTTAGGTTTGCATAACCCATTCAACCCAAAACAGTTACAAAAGCCGAAACAAAAATGTTACCAGCCACACGTTAAAAGCAGTTGCGCGTACAGCACACGGGTTTTGCAGCGGTTGGAACTCCGCATGTGCCGTTTGTCGAGAAGGAAGAAACTTGGCCTTACCTTCTCTCTCCATGACCACTATTTAACGCTCTCTGCCCCTCCTTTATATAAACGCCCACCACTGTTCTTCAAAGCCTCAGGAACTCGAACTAAGGGTTGGTGGGTGCCACGCCTTAAGCCATCGAAGTAATTCTTGGCATTCCGGCACAATGGCCTCCAGCGCCGCCGCAGACGGGCTCTTCCGGCCGATCTACGAGGGTTGCATCTCCGCCTACGACAACGACGTGGAGCGCCGCCCCTACCACCGCAACTGCAGCTGCGCGCTCCACAACAAGTCGCGCCGCGGCAGAGCGTGCTCGCACAAGATGCCGCGCTGCAACAGCGTCTCATATCCTGTAAGGCGGGCCTGGAGCGAAGGGAACTTGGCCATGGCGGCCGCCGCTTATTCCTCGCCATCTTCCTCCCCCGCCGCGCCCAGGCCCCAACAAGACGAAGAGGGACATAGTCACAAATTAGAGGTTTTATTTGAGATTTAATGTAACCATTAACCACCCTCTTTTTGATAAAAACTCTTGTTTTCTTTTGTTTCCTCTTTTCAGTTTTGAATAATTTGAGTCCGGTTCAGTTGAGTTCTTGGTTCATATTTTTAAGTAATGTGGAATTTATTGGTCCAAGGTTGTCGTGAGTTTGTACTGATTCATACGCCATTTTGGTTCTGGAGATTCCTGATCAATTTGGCTGCTTCTGAATTCCACGACCAAGGTTCTTGTAAGGAAGCTAATTATTTTTTATTAATATATTAATCTTTTAGTGTATATATCTAAATTGGTTTCGTTCCTCTTTTCATGTGAATGTGGTTTACATTTTAATGCAAATCGTGATCCAAGAAGAGATCTTGCGGTGGTTTCTTTTGTGATTAATGAAAAATATTAGGTTAAAGGTATATCTCAGGCTACATTTGCGGAGAATTGACATGATGAAATTCGTATATTTACATGCATAAAATTGTAATAAATTTTGATATACAAAAAATAAAAATAAAAAAATATCTTAGATATTTAAGGAATAAACAGTGTTGCGATGAAGATGTGGTGTGATTTGTGAAGAGTAGGTGAGAAGGTGGAAGGTGGCAACTGGGAGTAACAGCTAATTAAGTTGTCTTTCCAGAAGTTAAGGATGTATTATTAAAGAATCTCCACCTGTTTTGGGAACTGACCCACATGGGACGGTCGGGAAGGATGGTACGCATGCATCTGAGATGAGGACGTGTGTCTATCATCAATGGACTCTAGGAAGAAACAACCAGATTACTCCGTTCGGTATTCAAATCTTGTATACTGGTCAAACATTCACTAAATGTTTCTTAGATTCAATGAATTTCAAATATTTTTTACTAAATGAATAATGTTTAGCAATTAGGTGTTTATTGGATCGCTTCTCTATTACTCGATCTTTCTCAATCAAATAATTTAATTAAATTGAGTTTACCTTAATTTATTATTAGGTTTAATTTATAATTAGGTTAAATATGATCTAATTTAAATTAATTTATTCTTATATCGATCAAATAATAAGTTATTTTTTTTATCACACTAAATGATAAGATTAATATGATTGATTCGAGTTAATTTAATATTTATGTTTATAATTGTTTCACATTTACTTGTCTTAGATAATCATAAAACTCTTACAATAGAGTTGTATTCTTCCGTTTAGACTCGGTTATTTTTTTTATGACACTAAATGATAAGATTAATATGATTGATTCGAGTTAATTTAATATTTATGTTTATAATTGTTTCACATTTACTTGTCTTAGATAATCATAAAACTCTTACAATAAAGTTGTATTCTTCCGTTTAGACTCGATCATCTATTTTTGACCTGTAAAAACATAAGTATTTTTCATGGGCAAAAACACACCAATTTTGTGATTTTACTATTTTTTTGCATTTGATTAGGTGACCATGGTTACTAGGTAGTGACATCGTTGATTTGTAATTGTTCTTTTGTTGATTATTACTAATTATTCTTACATGAAAATTACTGAAATGTTTTGATGATTTGTAATTGTTTGAATCTCCACATAAATGAAAAAGATTTGTTGTATTAAGTCTATCACTGACATGGGGAGTATGAAGGTCTCAAGTCATACACGGTTGTTGACTCCAATTTACTTTACTGCAAGAAAAACAATTTGGTTGCTAACCACTCCAATCAAGTCAATGTTCCTATTAGTGTTGATTCTCTTTTGCGGGAGTTCAAAGACATGTTTCCCAATGAAATACCTTATTATAAAATAGAGATGAACAAAAGAGGACAAACAAAAGAGTAAAAAGGAAGACAAAAGATATGATAATGAATATCTCTAATATTATTTCAGAGATCAAAACAAATAGTCTGAATATATACCAGACAAAATAAAAGTTATTCACCTCTATAAAGAGAAACAACTAAGAATTAGAAAAGACACAATTAATATTAGGATTCTTCTATAACTTTAGTATCCATATCCTTTAATATACCTAGAAGACTACCACCTCTAAGGGGAATTAAATACCACATTGACCTACTTCAAGGAATATCTTTTCCAAATAGGCTAGCCTACAAAAGCAATCCTCAAAAGATAAAAAAGATCCAAACTCAAGTTGAATAATTGATGAACAAAGGTTGGGTGCAAGAGAGCATGAGCCCACGTGTTGTTCCAGTTATTTTGATGCCTAAAAAGAATCATTCTTTGACGATGTACAAAGATTATATAACACTAACATCACCATCAAGTATAGTTTATTCGTAGGTTAGATTATTTATTTGATGAAATGTATGATACTTGTATATTATCAAAAATAGACTTAATAAGTGGTTACCATTAGGGGGGGGGGGGGGAGTTTGGAAAATCCTTTTAAAAAAAAAAATGGGGGTGGTAAAAAGGGGTTTTTGTTGCACTTGGGGAAAAAAATTACTTAAACAC
>Ga0123342_1009216_pt1 | contig 11954 bp, 10 predicted proteins | sample Turbeawhitnodule_FD_89960 | JGI IMG/M metagenome (GOLD analysis project Ga0123342, IMG submission 89960) | Root nodule microbial communities of legume samples collected from Mexico - Turtle bean Mexico white nodule | ecosystem: Host-associated > Plants > Roots > Nodule | place: Mexico: Nepantla... | reverse complement strand
TCATACACATCATGCACCTTCAAGATCAACACCACTCTTAGGAGGATCTTGCACACACACATCCATAGCTTCCGCACCATATCTTACATGATTCAAGAAGACCTTCATGAAATTTGCCATCACACAATATACAGTTCATTACCACCTTCAGAGCGTCTTTCACGGTGCTCCGATACGAAGGTGCAGAGTTTTGGTGTTTCCTGTTAGCTGACTTGAGCGTCGGAGTGCAAATGGCCGCTAGGGCGCCCATTTGTTCACTTCTTTGCAGGTGTTCGCAGATTACCAAAAAAGGGTGTCTATAGCAGACGGGCAAGTGGATTACATAGTGGATTACCCAGTGGTTTCTGGGGAATAGATGTAGCTCTTGGTGTAAAAATGAACCAGTATAAATCTGTTTGTGTGATTCTCTCTTTCCCTAATCTCACATATATCTGTTTTAAGTTGTTTTTATTAACTGCTGATAAAAACAACCAATTGTTTCCACAAAACAGCCGATTGTTTTTCTGATATCATCTTAAAACAGTTTTGGGTATTGGTTTCCTTGATTCTTTTCTCTGTAATTCAGCATTGAATTTCATTATACCTTCAAAGTTTACAAAAATCTCTTATAAACAATTTACTCCCCCCTATTGTTTAAAGCCATATATTCTAACAGATTGCACTTCGACGATCAAGTCAGTATTGGGCTAAGAAATAGTAAAGTATGTAAAGCAGTTTTAGTCTTAGAAACGGCGTACCTTTTCTAGGGTTCTTACCACCCTTTATATAGGTTGTATCTAGGTCAACTCCCTTTCCCGTGAGGATCTTTTCTTTAGGGGAATTAGGGTTACTGGTGAGGCATAATGTGGCGCGTTGCACAAGCTTAGCACAACCCTGACACAGGATTTGCCTCTTCTGGAGTGTAAAATCTTAACAGCATGGCCGCCTGGGTACCAACTCATGTACCAGTGTTGTGGGGCCATCTGTTCTATGGGTGCCCTAAGTATTCACGTGCCATGCATGCAGTCTATCCTTGGAAACCCTAACCCTAACAGGCCTTAGCGCCTCCAAGAATTATTTACTTGTGCTAAACCTGAACGTGTTATACACACCACATGCATGAATCCTCTCATGACTTAGGTCCCTATTTCACATGAATGATATCTCATTATTATTTTTGGTGCCCACCTGCGTGGCCCATTAATGCGACCGGACCACCGAGGTTCGATGTCAACATCTGATGCTCATAACATGCATTAACTATTATGGGACTGTTTATGTTTTCTGCACTTTATAAATTTTTGCATCTGTCTGTTTTTCGCATTTCTGAAGCGTGCTAGCTCCTTTCTCTAAACCTTCGTTTTTTTCTTCTTCTGTTTTAGCTTTTCTCTTTAAGATGGCTCGTCCGAACCCTACTCCAACTTCAACCCCAAACTCAACTCCAATCTCCACTCCAAACTCAACTTCAAACTCAAACCCTTCTTCTCTTGACTATAAATCCATGCATCGCTGGGCACCAAACAACCTCTTAGAGGAAACTTCCAGCTTTACCTCCTTTGCGAGCATTGCAACCTATAGGAAGAAACAAGACTGCCATAAGTCCCGTGTCTTTGGGAAAGAGCACGATAAATTCGTGAGGGTTGTGCCCTGTAGGATAGGTGAACCCGTGTGTTCTGACGAATCATCGGACCCAGAGGGACCCTTCTGCTTCATCTACTCGAATGTCTTTCGAAGACTTTCCCTGCGCCTTCCCTTCACTCCCTTCGAGCAAGCCCTCCTCCCCGAAGTCAACGTCGCCCCACTCAACTACACCCAAATAGATGGGCGTTCGTTAGGGCTTTCGCGATCCTGTGCCATTGCCTCGACCATACACCGTCAGTGGACGTGTTCCTGTAATTCTTCGAAGCTAAAAGCCCTGACAAGAAGTTGTGGGTAAGCTTCAACGGAGTTGCTGGGAGTGTTCTATTCACGCTCTTTCAGCAGTCATACAAAGGCTTCAAGGGGAAGTTCTTCAAGGTTCGAAGCAACAGGAGTGACCCCAACCTCTTGGACGGGTTTCCCCTCTACTGAGCGGAGAAACCTAAGCTCAAGAAGCCCATACGCCTTGAGAACCTACCCCCATCGGAACGAGAGGTGTGCGACCTCCTCTCCGACCTCCAAGCACCGTTTAACACGGTTGAACTTATCAAACTCGAGTTCAGCCCTAAGGCCCTTAAGGGTTACATTGGTACTTGTTTGCCTCTACTTTTGCTCATGTTTCTTTTGCTTGTGTGCTTTACTTGATTCAAATTCTTATGTATCTCATCTTCTTGTGCAGGCATGGTTCTTAACGCTGAGAAGAGGAGGCAGCTAGCTGCGGTGGCTCTTCAACTCAAGGTCGCTCCTGGCCCCTCTACTGCCGATGCCTCTGCCCCTACCACCTCTTCTCCCGACCTTTTTGCCCCAACCCCAGTAGACCAAAGGCAGAAGGGGGTGGTTGAGGCTGCTGCCTCTGAAGACGAGGACACCTGCTCAGACCTCGCCTTCAAAAGGAAGAGGAAAGTTGATGTTGCAATCCCTGCAAATTTAGCTTCGGATGATCGCGCCCCATCTTATAGAGAGCACCCTCCTAGTGTCTCTTCCCCTCGTGACCTTGTGGTGCAAGAGGGTAGAGGGAAGAGTGCCTCAGGGGCTGATCGCGAGGCACCTCTTGCTGATCTGCCTGCCTTCCTCCAACGAGCCTTACAGTCCTTCCAAAACCAAGAGAGGTTGGAGAACATGGAGGAGGATCCTTTGCTGGAGCATGCGTCCAAATGCCTCGGGGACATCCTCGTAGCATCCAGCCTCACCTTGTTTAGGATGCAGAAGGCGAGGAAGGCGGCTAGCCAAGAAGCCCTTGAAGTCAAAGATCTCAAACGTCTCGAGACTGCCCTTTACTTGGAGGCGGCGGATCTTCGCCAATCTGAACTCACTGTTAGGAGTCATGGCTAGAACAAGAGGGGGGAGTGAATTTTTTCGAAATCTTTTCACAAATACTTTGCTTAGAATGAAACTTTAACAATCAACTTAGAAAAGCAATTCAGAAAGCCAACAAATTCACAAATAGAAAGAGATACCAGAATAATAATCAGTTAAAATAACGATTCAACCGGTTGTTTATGACAACGAAAAATACAAATAGTTATGGAGAGAAGAGATAGAGAGAATTACACACAAGGTTTATACTGGTTCACTCTATCAAAGAGCTACATCCAGTCCTCAGTCAAACCACTGAGTATTTCACTATGCAACCAATCACAGATTACACATACACCACACAAAGAGGTGACTTTGAATCCCACAAAGCCTACTCACTCTATCAAAGAGCTACATCCAGTCCTCAGTCAAACCACTGAGTATTTCACTATGCAACCAATCACAGATTACACATACACTACACAAAGAGGTGACTTTGAATCCCACAAAGCCTACTCACCCTCTTTGCACACAACCAACACCTCAAGCCAGAATTGTTGAAGATGGGAAGCTTTGACGTATCAAATACTCATGAAGCCTGAAGTTGTGTTATATTTTAGGTATAGGTTTAGTTATGGGGTTTAGAGTCTTTGTAAGATCAATCTTGATTCTCAAACAAAGCTTATTTCAATCTGTTTTAAATATTAAAGTGTTTTTCCATACAAAGGGAAAAACAACGGATTAAAGTTTCGAGATAATTAGTTGTTTGTCACTTAGCTGGCAAAGGTGTTTTGAAGCTATTTTTTGAATCAGTTGTATAACTGTCAAAACCATTCAACCGGTTAAATCGTGGTTTTAACCGAATAAATGTATGTTTTCGTAACAGTTTTTTTGAAAACCTATTTTAACTAATATGGTTGTTTCAAATCTGCCTTAAACGGTAGCTTCTCACGGTTTATAAAATGAGTCTTCTTTCAAACGTAAAAAGATTGATGAAACAAAAAATTTTGATACTCTGATTGTGACTGATTTGAGAGATTACCAACTGTTTGTGAAAAGGTGTTTTACCAAGTTTTAGCAAAATTTCCTTTGAGCTTTGTTGTGATTCAAAGAACTGATCAATAGGGTTTCTGGTGTCCTGTGATTCCAGGTGTTTTCTAACCCTGTTTTGGTTCTTGTATTTGTTCATATTACTCTTTGTAAAACTATTGTAAAATCCTGTAAAGTCAGTGTGATTCTGGCTTGGGGTGTTGGATGTGTGTAAAGAGGGTGAGTAGGCTTTGCGGGATTCAAAGTCACCTCTTTGTGTGGTGTATGTGTAATCTGTTATTGGTTGCATAGTGAAATACTCAGTGGTTTGACTGAGGACTGGATGTAGCTCTTGGATAGAGTGAACTAGTATAAACCTTGTGTGTAATTCTCTATATCTCTTCTCTCCATAACTATTTGATATTTTTCGTTGTCATAAACACCGGTTGAATCGTTATTTTAACCAACTAAAATATTGGTATCTATTTATATTTGGTATTTTGATTAGCTCTCTAAATTACTTTTCTGAGTTGATTGTGAAAGTTTCATTCTAAGCAAAGTATTTGTGAAAAGATTTCGAAAACAATTCACCCCCCCTCTTGTTCTAGCCATCAATCCTAACAATTGGCATCAAGAGCAAGGTTCTTGAAAATTACTCAAGCTTTGATTTTTGGTTTTTTTTAAAATCTTTTGATGGCTGATAAAAGTTTTTTTGGGGAAGGTGCCTCTCTGAACAAACCACCTCTGTTCTGTGGTCAAAACTATCCTATTTGGTGCATAAGAATGAAGTTCTTTATTCAATCTTTAGATAAGAATATTTGGAATGTTATTTCAAATAATACCTTTGTGCATATGCCTGAAATTAATGAATCCTCTAAAGAACATCTTGATTGTATACCAGCATATCATTGTATTTGCTGTAGACTCTAATGAATTGCTCAAGATTTCATAATGCACTTCGGCTAAGGGAATGTGGGACACACTTGAGGAATTGCACAAGAATTCAAGGAGTGACTTGATGGATAAAAGAAGAGTCATTTGCTGGCTCAATCTCTTCTACAAACAAATTAGAAGTCTGCTTAATAACCAAGGGATAATCAGAATCGAGTCAAATAAGTGCAGCCTCTTCCAATAAGTGTGAAAGTTATTTTCAATTGCTTGATGCTTTCCAAGAAATTCATTAAGAAGCTAAGAGATTAACTTTTTCAAATAACCGATTGAAATGTAAAAACAACAAGTTGAAAATGAAAATAACAGTTTTGGAAAAAGACTTGAATAAATAAAAAACTGATTTAGAAAATTCTGATCTGGTGTATGAAAAATCCTCTTGCAAATGTGATTCAATTTTTTGTAAAAATGGTGAGTCTCTTCAAGAGAAGGTCTTACATCTTGTGAAAACTATTGATATCATTTCGAAAGGAAAATCAAATTTTGAAAATGTGTTGGCATCCCAAACATGTGTATTTGAAAAATCTGGCTTGGGTTTGATTCCCCAAAGCAAACAAAGTGGGTGCACAAAACCTTTTTAAACTTTCACTAAAAAACAATTGGTTAAAAAATCGAAACAACCAGTTGTTTGTTGTTTCTATTGCATGAAAAAGGGACACTCTGTTAGGTTCTACAGAATCAGAAAGTTTTTTTGTCCCTAAGGGTATTCTGAAATGGGTTCCTAAGGAGCCTAATCATTCTTGGAAACACATTAACACCTATGGACCTAAATTCACAAGGGGACCAAATCTAGCAACTTGATTTTGTTTCTTTTGTAGGGTTGTTTGGAGAGAAAATAGCACCTATGGTATCTAAATAGTGGTTGTTCAAAACATATGACAGGTAATGCATCCAGGTTTATCAGCATCTCTCTCAAACAAGATGGACATGTAACCTACGGTGACAATAACAAGGGAAAAATCCTTGGCAAAGGTACAATAGGTAACGAAAGTAGTTTGCTTATTCATGATGTGCTCTATGTTGAAGGTTTGAAGCGCAACTTGCTCAGCATCAGTCAGCTATGTGATAAAGGTTATCAAGTAACCTTTCGGACCAATTCATGTGAGATTCGCTTACCTAATTCAAAGAATGTTCTTCTCATTGGTAAGAGATCTAACAACATTTATCTGCTAGATATATCTAGTCATTCTTCAATAGGTTGTCTTTAATCAAAGCATGAGGAATCATGGCTTTGGCATAGAAGGTTTGCTCATATTCATATGAATCATTTAAATAAGCTTGTATCAAATGAACTTGTTTATGGCTTACCCAAACTCAAATTCGAAAAAGAACATGTGTGTGAAGCATGTCAAAGGGGGAAACAAACTAGAAAATCTTTCTCTTTGAAAAACTTTGTTTCAACTTCAAAACCCCTTGAACTTTTGCACATGGATCTTTTTGGTCCTTCTAGGACTATGAGTCTTGGAGGAAATCTATATGGTCCTGTTGTTGTAGATGACTTTTCCAGGTACACTTGGACACTTTTTCTACACACAAAGAAGGAAGCATATTCATAATTTAAGAAGCTTGCAAGGAAACTTCAGAATACAAGCTGCAACAACATAGGAGCAATAAGAAGTGATCATGGAGGGGAGTTTCAAAATGAAAAGTTCATCCGCTTCTGCAACAAGTTAGGGATTTTTCATAACTTCTCTGCACCAAGAACACCTTAACAGAATGGTGTGGTGGAGAGAAAGAACAGGTCTCTAGAAGAGCTTGCAAGGACCATCCTAAATGACTTTGCTCTACCAAAATGCTTTTAGGCTGACGCTATGAGCACTGCTTGCTACATGATGAATTGCGTGCTGATTCGGCCTTTTATGAAGAAAACTCCTTATGAGTTGTTGAATGGAAGAAAGCCAAATGTGAGCCACCTAAAAGTCTTCGGTTGTAAGTGTTATATCCTTAACAATGGCAAGGAAAGCTCCGGTAAGTTTGATGCTAAATCCGATAAAGGTATCTTTCTTGGTTACCCTCTTAATAGCCATGCTTATAGAGTCTTTAATAAAAAGCTTATGACTGTTGAGGAGTCTATTCATGTTATTTTTTATGATACTAACCACTGTGAACAAGCTGCAGCTAAGATCAATATAGATGAGAATTATCAAAACATCTTTTTAAAGAATCATGACAGCAACACAAAAATTCAACCGGTTGAACCCTTGAATCAACCGATTGAAAATCTGCAGCAGCAGGATCTGCAAAAAGATTGGAAGATTCCAAAGGATCTGTCTCTTGACATCGTCATAGGTCAAATCCACAAAGGAGTTTCCACCATAAGGAATATGGCAGATTTTTACAATCACATTGCATTCGTTTCAAAGATTGAACCTCAATCAGTGTGCGAAGCTCTCAAGGATGAATTATGGACAACAACAATGCAGGAAGAGCTTAATCAGTTTGTAAGAAACGAAAGTCTGGACTCTTGTTCCAAAAACCAATCAAATGAATGTGATAGGTACCAAGTGGGTGTTCAGAAACAAATCTAATGACTCAAGCATCATTACAAGAAACAAAACGAGACTCGTTGCCAAAGGATACAATCAAGCTAAAGGAATCGATTATGATGAAACCTTCGCACCTGTGGCAAGGTTAGAAGCAGTAAGGTTGTTATTAGCTTTTGCTTGTATGAGTGGTTTCAAATTGTTTAAGATGGATGTGAAAAGTGCATTTCTCAATGGAGTCGTGAATGAGGAGATCTATGTCTCACAGTCACTTGGCTTTGAAGATCACAAGCATCCAGAGTATGTATACAAGCTTAAGAAAGCATTGTATGGCCTCAAACAAGCTCCACATCAATGGTATGAAAGGCTAAGTCTTTTTCTTTTATCTCATGAGTATGAAAGAGGTAAGGTAGATAAGACTTTGTTCATTAAGAAAGTTAGAACTGATATTATCTTAGTACAAATATACGTAGATGATATTGTGTTTGGCTCTTCTAATGTAAAACTTTGTGAGGACTTTGTCAAAGCAATGCAGGGGGAGTTCGAAATGTCAATGATGGGACAACTTTCATTCTTCCTCGGCCTACAAGTTAAACTATTCAAAGAAGGATCTTTGTATGCCAATCAAAGTATTGCAAAGACATCCTTAAGAAGTTCGAGATGGAATCATGTAAAGTAACAACAACTTCTATGTCAACAAACTGCTACTTAGAAGCTGATGAAGCTGGACCAGAGGTTAATCAAACCATGTACATGGGTTTAATAGGTTCTCTTCTTTATCTAATAGCAAGCAGACCAGACATTATGTTCGTTGTGTGTCTTTGTGCTAGATTCCAATCTTGCCCCAAGGAATCACATCTCAAAGCTGCAAAGAGGATCCTGAAATATCTAAAAGGCACAATATCCATGGGCTCATCGTATCCCTCTCTTTCTCCTATACATTTGGTAGGTTATTCTGACTCGGATTTTGCAGGTTGCAAATTAGATAGGAAGAGTACAATTGGAACATGCCACTTACTTAGATCAAGCCTCGTTTCATGGCATAGTAAGAAGCAAACGTGTGTAGCTTTATCCATTGTTGAAGCTGAATATATAACTGCTGGTAGCTGTTGTGCGCAGATTCTATGGATCAAACAACAGCTTGAAGATTTTGGATTAAATATTAGCAAAGTTCCTCTTCTATGTGACAACACAAGCGCCATTAACTTTGACAAAAAATCATATCCAACACTCAAGGAAAAAGCACATTGAAATAAGACACCACTTCATTCGTGATCATATAACCAATGGAGACTATGAAATCAAGTTCGTTTCCACAGAGAGACAACTTGTTGATATCTTCACCAAACCTTTATCCAAGGACAGGTTTTATTCTCTACGAAATGAATTGGGAATTCTTGATATGCATGCTTTAACTTAGTTGTGTCTTCTTTTGATTTGTCTATTTGATGAGACAAATAGGGGGAGAAGGGTTGTTGGGAGCTGTAATGTTCTTAATCATGTTAAACTGCTTTGAATTTTTGGAGTTTTAAAACTGCTGGTTTCTAGTTTACAATTTTTTAACCGGTTATCTCTGTGAAATAACTCATTGTTCTTATGCAGTTCTGCTTAACTGAAATCTAATGTATGGTGCATATCTGTTTTGGACTACTCTATTTTGTGTTTGTTCAGTGATTGCAGGATTCAATAGATTCTAAACAAAGAACATTCCTAAAAGCATCACAAGGATTAGTCTCCATCAAATAAGGGGAGATTGTTGAAGATGGGAAGCTTTAATGTATCAAATCCTCATGATGCCTGAAGTTATGTTATGTTTTAGGTCTAGGTTTAGTTATGAGGTTTAGAATCTTTGTAAGATCAGTCTAGATTCTCAAACAAAGCTCATTTCAATCTGTTTTAAAGATTAAAGTCTTTTTCTATGTAAAGGGAAAAACAACCGATTAAAGTTTCAAGATAATCGGTTGTTTGTCATTTAGCTGGCAAAGGTGTTTTGAAACTGTTTTTTTTAATCAGTTGTATAACTGTCAAAGCCATTGAACTGGTTAAATCGTGGTTTTAACCGATTAAATGTATGTTTTCATAAGAGTTTTTTTGAAAACCTGTTTTAACTGATTTGGTTGTTTCAAATCTGCCTTCAAGGGTAGCTTCTCAAGGTTTATAAATTGAGTCTTCTTTCAAACGTAAAAAGATTCATGAAACAGAAAGGCTTGATACTCTGATTGTGATTGATATGAGATATTACCAACTGTTTGTGAAAAGGTGTTTTACCAAGTTTTAGCAAGATTGCCTTTGAGCTTTGTTGTGATTCAAAGAACTGATCAATAGGGTTTCTGGTGTACTGTGATTCCAGGTGTTTTCTAACCCTATTTTGGTTCTTGTATTTGTTCATATTACTCTATGTAAAATTGTTGTAAAATCCTGTAAAGTCAGTGTGATTCTGGCTTGAGGTGTTGGTTGTGTGCAAAGAGGGTGAGTAGGCTTTGTGGGATTCAAAGTCACCTCTTTGTGTGGTGTATGTGTAATCTGTGATTGATTTCATAGTGAAATACTCAGTGGTTTGATTGAGGACTAGATGTAGCTCTTGGACAGTGATGGAAGAGGCCCCAGCACCACCTTTTATAAAGGGCACCCACAAGAGCGCCTAGGACAGCCATTGCATGAAGGCAACCCAAAAGGAGCGTCTAGGACCACAAAGGAGCGTCTAGGACAACCATTGCATGAAGGCAACCCAAAAAGGAGCGTCTAGGACCACAAGGGGGCGTCTAGGACAACCATTGCATGAAGGAAACCCAAAAGGAGCGTCTAAGACCACAAAGGAGCGTCTAGGACAACCTTGCATGAATGCAACCACAAAAGAACATCTAGGACAACCTTGCATGAAGGGCAACCACAAAGGAGCGTCTAGGCCAAGAGCAAGGGCGTTACGAATAAAAGGGAAACATGCCCAAGAATCAAGTGTAGCTTTGTCTTAATTGTGGTGTAAATAGCATAGCCTTATGAACCTTTAATTAAATTCTGCAAATTAGGATTAAGGAGGAGTTAACCTAGATTAGCTACGGTTTCTAGAAGCTCTTCACTAATCTAGGACGTCCATGTGCAAGTTAGGAGGCCATGTGCTCCATGTGCCTCCATGTGCTACTCTTTTGCATTTCATTTGGTTTGCATTTGCTCATCATTTCAGTTCCTCCTTAGCCTATAAAAGGAGGAGCCAACCTCATGTATTGGAAGATTAAATTGAGTATTGTTATGCTGCCAAAGTTGAGCCATAATCTCTACTCCTTGCGTAACATCTAGGTTTTAGTCTTCAATCCTTACACCTTCAAAGAGGCTGGCCGAACCTCCCTAATCTCACAGTCTTCATGCACCTTCAAGGCACCCACACTTCCTAGGAAGGCCTTGTTCCATCAACAACCATAAGCTTCCGCAAATCTCACCCCAGAATACACCAAAAGGAGACCTCAATGCCATCAGATAGAGTGAACTTGTATAAACCTTGTGTGTAATTCTCTCTATCTCTACTTTCCATAACTGTACCGACCAGTCTTCGGACGTCGTTGACTGCTAGTAATGGTGGGCCACGTAAGCTGGGTCCCACAAGCGGCATGGTCCAGTGTCTCACGAGCGAGGCGAGTCAAGGTGCCGAGGAGTGGTCAGATGTCGATCACCAGGATGTGTTGGTGTGTCCTCGACAACAGAGTGAGGGCGATGTGACATCAGGCATCGATGACTCAAACAGCAGAGCTGTGCCACGAAAGGTGGATCCCAGACAACACACCAGTTATTAGTAGGGAGAAGCCTAGATCACGAGGGGTCCATGTGTGTGGTGTGCATAGCGGATTCAAACGTAGCACAAGTAAAAAACACTCGAAGCGTTATGGCCCATGAGGGTTACGTTTCAGGGGTAGGCTACATGCATGCCATGTGAACAGCTAGGGCACTTTTAGGATGGATGGCCCCAGAGATTAGGTACACAAGTTGGTACCCAGGTGATCATCTCGTCAGAGGCTACACTCCAGTAAGGGAGTCTTACGCGCTAGATTGCCCTAAGATTGGGCGATAGCGGCGCTAAGGCATACCCTCAGAAACCCTAAATGCGGGTGGCAGAAATAGCAGAAACCCTACACTATATAAAGGGTAGTAATAAACCTAATAAGGTACGCAACATTTACCCGATACACACACAGTTTACACAAAGCTTTTACGGCAAAGAGTTTTGGTGTTTCCTAACCCCAGTATTGACTTGAGCGTCGGAGTGCAAATGGCCTCTAGGGCACCCCTTTGTCTTTGCAGGTTCAGGTGTTTGATCGAAGGAAAGCACGAACGAAGGCAGAGAGAATTGGGCGTGTGATCGTCGTTAGGCGTACAAAGGCAACCGAGTCAACCGGCAGGAACAATAACTGTTTGATATTTTCCGCTGTCATAAACAACCGGTTGAATCGTTATTTTAACCGACTAAAATTCTGCTATCTGTTTTTGTTTGGTATTTTGATTAGCTTTCTGAATTACTTTTCTGAGTTGATTGTTAAAGTTTCATTCTAAGCAAAGTATTTGTGAAAAGCTTTCGAAAACAATTCACCCCCC
>Ga0123342_1009215_pt1 | contig 11955 bp, 16 predicted proteins | sample Turbeawhitnodule_FD_89960 | JGI IMG/M metagenome (GOLD analysis project Ga0123342, IMG submission 89960) | Root nodule microbial communities of legume samples collected from Mexico - Turtle bean Mexico white nodule | ecosystem: Host-associated > Plants > Roots > Nodule | place: Mexico: Nepantla... | reverse complement strand
TCATACCTATCATGCACCTTCAAGATCAACACCACTCTTAGGAGGATCTTGCTCACACACCTTCATAGCTTCCGCACCACTTTTCTTACATGATTCAAGAAGACCTTCATGAAATGCCATCACCTTTAAGGTGGGAGACGCCTAATCATGTCGACACTCAAAGCTGGCGACGCCCAAAGCTGACGACACCCAAGGCAGTCAACATACTAACTTTCCTCCTTGGAGCCCCTTGATGGGTCCCATCGTATGTTTGACCTTGGTCAACGCCCAAGGATGGGTCGGTACAATTCTTGTACTACCGGAATGTCGAAAGGCCGAATAGTCGATAAGATCGAATGAACGTGGAAGCATAAGATAAACCGCGATTAACCATAATTAAGCAGTTTAACCATAAACCATGATTGAATCACAAATGGACCTTTGCCTGAGCCCAAAAGAAAGTCCATAACAACTAAACCCCAACACAAGGTTATAAATATCATAAGGGACCTGTGCGAGAGGTAATCTTCTAATCCCTAGTTTATCCACATATTATACTCAGACTGACTTGAGCGTCGGAGCACCTTCGTAGGTACCCCACCCCGCCGTTCTTGGAGGACTTGTCAGACGGAGACGCCGAATACAGGAGCTGCAAGGACGAGAAGACGGAAGCTACAAGAGTCATTCTGAGAGGTACCCGACCTTGTAAGAACATTTTTGGCGCCCACCGTGGGTCCGGGAAGAAACCCCTTTAGAGTGACCACATGGTAACAAAAAAAAACATGACGGGAAATGAGAGGAATGTGCACGTAGGAGAGACCAGTCAACCAGATCCCATGGCAATGATTTTGCAAATGAGGAAGGAGATGGATGTTTTGAAGAAGAAGAATGAAGAAGAGGTTCAGCTATGAGGAGAGAAAACGAAGAAGAGCTGGCGACGTTAAGAAGAGAGAATACACGGATGAAGCAGAAACTCAATGAACCAACAGTTCAAGACACTATAGAAGGGGAACATCCTCCGACTAAGAGCACTCATCTTAGAACCGAGCCGACAGTTCCCATCTAGAGAATACCCGGTTAATTTCAGTGAGCAGTTTGGGAGCAGTTTCTCGACAAAGTCCTTTTGTGGAGTCCATTATGGAAGTGCCCTTGTCGAGTACCTGGAAGAATCCAGCTCTTGACAAATATGATGGAACAACTGACCTTGATGAGCATGTAGATGCGTATGTAACACAAGTCAGCTTATACACCGCCGAAGATGCACTGTTATGCCGAGTATTTCTAACCTCCCTCAAGGGAGCTTCTTTGAGTTGGTTTACTCGATTACCAACGCACTCCATTGACTGTTTTGACACTTTGGTCAAGAAGTTTGGTGCACAGTTTGCTACAAGTCGCCACCACCACCTCACATCCATCGCTTTAGTTAATATTCGGCAAGCAAAAACGGAGTCATTGCGAACTTGTATGGAAAGGTTTGGCAAGATAGCGTTGAACATACGCAATCTAAGTCCTGAGTTAGCCATGCATCACATGGTAACCGCTCTCAATCCTGGTCCGTTCTCGGATAGCTTGTGTAAGAAACCAGTTATGAATCTGGATGAGTTACGACAGAGAGCAACCAAATTTATGCAGCTAGAAGAATTGAGGGAATTTTGCGCCAAGACTCGAGTGCCTAAAGAAGCTGAAAATAGAGTTGATAAGAACTGACCCATGACATCCGCAAGGCCGAGAGAATTCCCTAAACCGGCACGATTTACTCGTTACACTCCCTTGACGACCGACAGGTCGAGGATCCTGGAGGAAGCTCTCAGTGTCGACCTCTTGACAACGTTGAAAAAACTAACACGCCTTCGAATGCGTATCAAACTAAGCATTGCCGCTATCACTGAAATTTTGGTCATACTACGGAGGACTGCTGGACCTTGAAAAATAAGATCGAAGAGCTTGTACAAGCGGGCCATCTTTGTCACTTTGTGCAGGGTAATCAAGAGGACAGAAGACCAAGGGTTGATGAAAGGAGGACAAATCGCCGAGAGAACAGAAGTAGGGATGGCCGAGAAGACAGGGAACCACACGGTCGCCGAGAGGGCAGACCTGTGCGTGGCGTAATTAACACCATCGCAGGAGGCTTTGCTGGAGGAGGGACAACATACTCATCCCGAAAGAGACACCTTAGAGCCATTAGCTCCGTGTACTCCATCCATAGGTTCCCGAGAAGAAGCATGTCGCCTATTCTTTTCACTGATGATGACTTTAAAATTATTGATACAAGACATGATGATCCTATGGTGGTGACCATTGAAGTAACCAATTTTGTAATCATGAAAACGTTGATAGACCAAGGGAGCTCTGTGGATATCCTTTACTGGAAAACCTTCAAGAAAATGGGTTTACCCTTAGATACGATGGTGTATTTCAATGAGCAAATAGTCGGATTCTCGGGGGAGAGAGGAGACACTCGAGGATACATTGATCTAGACACGAAATTTGGTGAAGGCAATGAATGCTGCAAAACTATAAGAGTCAGATATCTACTGGTGGATGCAAAATCCTCGTATAACATTCTTCTAGGAAGGCCATCCCTCAACAAGTTAGGGGCAATAGTGTCAACTCCTCATCTCGCCATGAAATTCCCTTCGGATTGTAAAAGCCGAAGTAAGAATGTTGTGACACTCCATTCAGACCAAAAAACAGCTAAGGAATGTTACGCCGCTAGTCTGAGAATTCTCCCTCGGCACCAAGCCGAAGGCCGAAAGTCCACCAAGCCGCGACCTTGCATGATTTTGATCCCAGGCCCAATGATGAACCACATGTAGAACCAAAAGAGTAGACTGTCTTATGGCATCTTGGTAAACCGAGCCAAAATACCAGGCTAGGTTCCACCATTGGAGAAAAAGATCAAGGGATAATCACAAGGATTTTGGCCAAGAATTCAGATTTATTTGCCTGGACGACTGCCGACATGCCGGGAATAGATCCCAAGATTATTTCACATAAGCTCTCAGTCTGTAAAGAGGCAAGGCCGATAGCTCATAATAAAAGAAGGTTAGTAGGAGAAAAAAGGAAGATTACGGAAGAAGAGTTGCACAAGCTTCTGGAGGCAAGATTTATCCGAGAAATACACTGCACTACTTGGTTAGCAAATATAGTGTTGGTCCAGAAGAAGAGTGGGAAATAGCAGATGTGTACCGATTATACTAATCTTAACAGGGCCTGCACAAAAGACGCATACCCTCTACCCAGTATTGACCGACTAGTAGATGGAGCAGCCGGACACAAAGTGTTAGGTTTCCTTGACGCGTATTCTGGGTACAATCAAATACCCATGTATCCGACAGACCGGGGGAAAACAACCTTCTAAACCGAAAAGGCAAATTTTTGCTATGAAGTCATGCCTTTCAGATTAAAAAATGCGGGTGCAACTTATCAGAGATTGATAGACCGGATGTTCCGAGAGTAGATAGGAAGAATGGTGGAAGTTTATGTTGATGATGTGATCATGAAGTTTGATAGTGTTCAACAACACACTATAGATTTGGCCGAGGTTTTTGATCGGTTAAGACGATATGACATGCGTCTTAACCCTTAAAAGTGCGTGTTCGATGTGGAAGGTGGAAAATTTTTAGGGTTCATGCTAACTAGCCGGGGCATTGAAGCAAACCCAGATAAATGTCAAGCCTTGGAAAATATGAGAAGCCCGCAAGACCTGAAAGAAGTACAACGACTGGTGGGGAGGCTAACATCGATGTCCAGATTCATGGAAAGATTAGCAGATAAGATAATGCCAATCCTTAAGCTCATGAAGAAGGCCGAAAAGTTTTCGTGGAATGCAACATGTGAGGAGGCCTTTTCGGCTGTCAAACAAGCCTTATCCCAACCTCCAATATTAAGCAAACCGATCTCTGGGGTACCTTTGTTGGTCTACCTGGCCGTATCATCGGAAGTCGTGAGTGCCGCTCTTGTCCAAGGAAAAACTGATAAAAAAACCTGTCTATTTCGTTAGCCGAGTATTTCAAGACGCCGAGACTAGATACCAAATGATCGAAAAAGTAGCTCTAACCCTCGTGCTTGCATCGAGAAGGTTGCGACCATATTTTGAAAGTCATGAGATCATAGTACAAACAGACTGTCCTATAAGCAAAGTATTGAGGAAACTCGAGTTGGCAGGCCGAATGATCGGGTGGTCCATACAGTTATCTGAGTTTGGAATTAAGTATGAACCTAGAGGGCCTATAAAATCACAAAGTCTAGTTGACTTTACTTCAGAGCTACAAGGCAGTTTGGAACCAGATGCAACATGGATTCTTTTTGTGGATGGATCTTCTAGTAAAGGTGGAGGAGGAGCAGGAGTTGTCTTGGAAGGACCAGGAAGCCTCTGCATAGAACAATCGCTACGATTTGACTTCAAAGCATCCAACAACCAGGCCGAGTACGAAGCGCTCATAGCTGGTTTACTACTTGCCAAAGACATGGGAGCTCGAAAATTCGAATGCAAGATTGATTCACAATTGACAGTCGGTCATATAAATGGAGAGTACCAAGTGAAGGACTCACTGCTGTTAAAGTATTACCACCGAGTGGTGGACATCTTGGCAAAGTTCGAAAGCGTCACGATATGCCACATAAAGCGAGAAGATAACTCTCGAGCTGACATGTTATCAAAGTTGGTCAATAATAAGCAGAAAGGTCGACATGACACCGTCATACGAAAAACCTCGTTCGCTTCGACGGTAACAATGGAGGAATGCATGGCAACGGATAGAGAGGATGTCTATTGGATTTCTGAAATTAAGAACGTTCTGGAAGGCCGGGAAGCCGGGAAAGAATGTAGTGACCTCGCTATGAGAAAAAAGGCTTCTCGATTCGTTTTAGTAGGTGATGACCTATACAAGAGAGGATACTCTACTCCGCTGCTTAAATGTGTATCAAAGACCGACGCCGAGTACATTTTAAAAGAGTTACACCATGGTGCGTGTGGACTACATTCAGGAGCACGAACAATGGCAACAATAGTACTTAGGGTCGGGTACTATTGGCCTACCCTAAGAGTCGATTGCGCTGATTTCGTCAAAAAATGTCAAAATTTCCAGGAACATGGTTCCCTCATACATCTTCATCCTCACGACTTACAAAACATCAACTCTCCATGGCCGTTTGCCTTATGGGGAATGGATATAGTTGGCCCTTTCCCCCAACTGACAGGGCAAAGAAAGTTCTTACTAGTAGCAGTAGACTACTTCACCAATTGGATTGAAGCGGAACCTCTTGCAAAAATCACTGTCGGACAGATCCAAGGCTTTTTATGGAAAAGTATAGTGTGCCGTTTTCGCATCCCACACACTATCATCACTGATAATGGAAGGCAGTTTACAAACAGAAAGTTGGCAGAATTTTACACAAATCTGGGAATCCCACACAAGACAAGCTTAGTAGAACATCCACAGACTAACAGACAAGTTGAGTCTGCAAACAAGGTTATCCTTACAGAGTTGAAGAAGAGACTGGGTAGCACAAAGGGGAAATAGGTAGAAGAGCTTCCTAAAGCCTTATGGGCCTACAGATGCACTCCACATTCGGTCACAGGGTAAACTCCCTATAACCTTACATATGGAACAAACGCTATGTTACCAGTTGAGGTCGGAGAGCCAACTATCCGACGAGAAATTGATAATCTCAAGCTCAATGAGGAGTGCTTAAAAACTGAGTTAGATTTACTCCAGGAAATGCGTGACAAAGTGAAAATACGGGAATAAGCGTGTAAACAAAGGGCATCAAGAAGATACAACTCTAAAACCAAGTCGCGCTCGTTCCAAGAAGGGGATCTTGTATGGAGAATGAGAGGACAAGCTCGCAAGCCGGCAGCTGAAGGAAAATTCAGTTTGAGCTGGGAAACTCTTCTAGCTGAGAGCGCAAGCTTTCTACCTCAGTTGCGCTCTTATCCCTTTTCATTAAATCGGAGGCCATACGCTTGCCGAGGACGAGAGTTCGAGAGCAAAGCTCCATGAAAGCGACGTGGACTTGGGAAGGTCGGGCCGACAAGAAAGAGTCCTGCTTATAAGGGTTGAGAGTCACCCTCACCCCCTCGGCAACTCGGAGGTCATGGCTGAAAAAATCAAGGCCGCTTGAACTCGATCCTCCGACACCTCAGCCTCTTTTCGAGGACTTGCCCGAAGATGAGTGTTCCCCGTGACGCCGAGAAGAACGACCTCGATGATCATCCTTTGTTCTCTTTTTCGGGTTGGCGGGAGGACGAGAGGTATCTGGTCCCGGCACCATAGTTATTGGGATGACCGCCTCTGCGACAGGCGTGGAGCTCCCGACACCCGCCACAATAGTTTGAGCCCTTTGTTGCCGCTTCAAGCGCAACTCCTTGAAGTAGTCCTTACTCCCACCTGTCGGTGTCAGGCTTGCCATGATATCTGCAAAAAACCAGACTTAAGTCAAATGTCAAAGTAAAAAAGAGCTGAGACGAGTAAAAGAAACATACCATCAACATCAACAATTTTATTAGAAGACAAGTAGGCACAGACGATAGCCCGAGTTGGGATCTGGCGGGGAAGCCCATCCAGAACAGATAGTACCTCCAGGTCGTCCTCGGTCATCAGGCTTCTCGGCCACATATAGAAACATGTCGGATCCTTTGTCCAATAAAAAGGGAGAGTCTTGCCATCACAGAAAAATGGTCGACCTTCCTCCTCAATCACAACCTTGAAGAAACCTTTTTTAAATTTCTTATAGGATGTGGTAAAAGGATGAAGGAAGCTATTCTTTGATTGGCTGACTAAAGATACCCAACCTATCCGGTCTCTCGGCCTTGTACCGAAAAAATGTAAAAAAGACCTAGGAGTTGGCTTAAGGCCAAGCACCTCACAAAGCAACCGAAAAGCCTGGAGCGCAGCCCAACTATTCGGATGCAACTGCGTGGGAGCTACATTCAAGACACGCAAAACCTCCATGGTAAACTCATCAAAAGGAAAGCGGACATGAATGTCCGGAATCAAACAAGAATAAAAATAGAAAAAAATCTATGCCTTATTTCCCTCTACCCAAACAAACGGTTTCAAATTCGCGACACCTACGCAAGGCAAACGCACCATTCGGCACACCCTCTAAAACAATATCAAAACTCTCTACAAAGTCATGAAACATTGAAACATTAGTATACTTAGAAAAAACCTCACGAACTCTATTGTCCACCCACACATATTTGGCCTCTCGAGTTTCCTCTCCATGATAAGCACTCAAAGAGGAAGACATAGAAGGTTCAGGGTTATCTCGGCTTGAAGGGCCGAGAGCCTGAGAAGAAACCTCAGTACTCTCGGCATCACTAAGCACAACATCTATAGCCAGTGGCCTTTCCCTACTCGAACTCCTACAATCCGAAGAAAATAAAGTGGTTACAAAAGGAGAATACATGGTTACCTCAGAGAAACTCTTCGAATGAGTACACACAATCAATGAAAGGAGTATTCGGTTCTCGAATTCTCGGAGCTAATTCACGGTTAACACGTAAGAAATAGAACCCACCGCCACCACTATTTATAGGTGAAGGAAAAGGAGAATACGAACCGTCATACACGATCTCCACCGTTGGATCAAGTCAATATCAACGACCCAGATCATGCGAACTCACGCCACCTGACATCACACATCCATATGCCTCGAGTAACCAAAAATTTTCACTCGGCCTCAGGACATAAACAGATTATACAAAACGGATTATAAAGAGCACATTCAAAACTAGCTCACGACCTCTCCAGTTCTCAGCTTCTCGGTTATCTAAGACTACGTTGGATTTTCACAATTTCACTCGAGGCTGGGGGGCATATGACTTAGGAGAAACATACACCCAAAGATAAAGCAAATTTTCTTTCTTAGACTCTAAGTTGCATTTTCATAATTTCACTTGAGCTTAGGGGGCAAAAGTACTACCAGAAGGCCGAATAGTCGATAAGACCGAATAAACGTGGAAGCAGATGATAAACCGCGATTAACCATAATTAAGCCAGTTTAACCATAAACCATGATTGAATCACAAATGGACCTTTGCCTGAGCCCAAAAGAAGGCCCATAACAGCTAAAGCCCAACACAAGGCTATAAATATCATAAGGGATTTGTGTCAGAGGTAATCTTCTAATCCTTAGTTTATCCACATATTATACTCGGACTGACTTGAGCGTCGGAGCACCTTCGCAGGTACCCCACCCCGCCGTTCTTGGAGGACTTGTCAGACGGAGACGCCGAATACAGAAGCTGGAAGGACGAGAAGACGGAAGCTACAAGAGTCATTCTGAGAGGTACCCGACCTTGTAAAAACAATTCCTATAACAAATGAACTAATAACAATTAATGTAAGTATATAATAAAGATTGAAAAAAAACGATAGCATAAATAGAGAATTACTAAATTGAGTTTACGGTTATCAAATTTTTATAATTAACGTTGATTTAGCTGTTTTTAAAGATCTATTAAATATAAACTATATCTATACAATTAAAGATATTCAATAAGTGAAATATCGAATAACACAACATTTATACATTCTATATAGAACTAATATATGATACAAATCAATATTTATATTTACGATCCTAATAACAATAGATCAATGAAAGTTTATTACAACTCAGGTCTTTACATTTAAGTACTTGTCACGATATATAAGAACTGTGTCTCAACTTTTCACCATCTGATATGTTAGTTTATGTGACTTAAATAATCACAGACATGTATATTAACACATAAATATCAATAAGTACTAATAATGATAATATTATTAATAATAATTATAATAATATTAATACAAATAATAATGTTATTAATAATAATATTATTTTTAATGGTAATATTAATAACAATATTAATTATGAATAATAATATTAGTAATCATAATATTAATAATAATAACAATACTAATATTGTGAATTATAATATGAATATTGTTAATAATAATAATAATGTGGTTAATATTATTAATTATTATTAAAATTATTAAATGTATTGGCCATGAGTGCTCGAGACCTCGGTCTAAGCATTTAGGTCAGCTCGATTTTTGGGCCAGTATTTGCTCAAAGGGTGGGCCAAGAGCTTGACCCAGAAGCGGGTAGACAGTTTGAAAAAGATAATTAAATAAAAGGAATATTCAAATTGGTTTATATATATATATATATATATATATATATATATATATATATATATACACTAAGTAAATATAAATAAAAACGGTTGGGAATAACGTAGTTAGCTCCCGAAAATAAAAGTGCATGTGAACGGAATGTTTTATTATTGTTAAACACCCAAAAATAAAGGTGCACGTAAGCAATATGTGTTTTCCGTTATGATTATGTGTTTTCTGTTGAGATTATATTCTCCCGGATGAAATCTTTCTTTGTTGAGATTGGAGAAAACTGTTGAAGGGTTATCTATAGAAGGGGTTTGAGATCCCTAGTAAAGATATGATGTTTCTGAATATTTGAGACTGAAACTGAATATTTATTTTGTATGCTCTCACTGAATTGATCGTCTTAGTGTGATCAATAGGTAAAGTCCCCTTTGTCCCAGTGGAACCACCAAGTACCTCGAAGCACTAATTGGAGACAAATTAGAAGAGGAGCTTGTCCATTCAATCCTTTCGAGACCAACTAGCAAAAACATTAAATATTATTAATATTGTTGATGTTATTAATATTAATAATAATATTATTATTAATAAGATTATTACTATTAGTTTTATTATTAATATTACTTTTATAATATTAATATTATTAATATTTATTATTGTTATTATTAGTATTAATATTAATATTATTATAATATATCTGTGAAATTAGTTGGTAACACATTTATTTTAATTTTTATGTAAAATTAGTAGGTAATGCATGACTTTATTTATTTACTGATTCAATTATCATTATCTATGGCTGAAAAAAATTTGTCCCAACTCGTTAAAATTACTTACAGATTATTATTGCCAAAGTACTTTACTATTACATACAAAAATATCCGTAGGTAACTCAATTTTAATTATGAATAGTCAGGTATGTAAGTCTTAATTTATCAATAAATTCAAATCCATATGTAATACCAATTTTTTTTTTTTTTTTGATTTTCCTTTCAATTTCGTTGCCTTTTTAGACCCAACGACAAAAAAAATTCACATTATAGTAAAAATAAATAGCTAAATTTTGGAGATATATGTTGTGAGACTCACTATAATCTAAATAATAAATCATTATTATGCGAATATAATTAAGATTGAGAGAAGTCTCTCAAAGATTAATTCTTACCATCCACATAGTTGTCTTAAACCGATTCACTTAATTCACTCATCTATTAGATATACCATTTATTGAAAGATAATTATAATTGAAGGTGCATATAATAAAAGAATGAGAGAGAGAGAGGGGTGAGAAAGAAAGGTTAGACATAACCTTGTTAAAATTTTGAATTAAAATAAAACCATGTTCTTCAGATTACACCTAGCATGTTACATTACATTCTTTTTGTTGAGAAAAAGTACTATATCTATTTCTCCCAGACTATTATATTTTACTTTAATATCAATCTCATGCTTGATTGGTAGTTAGAGCGATAAATTTCATTAAATACGAGATATATTTCAATGTTGATAATTTTTCTATAACGTAATATTTTGTTTTGTTTCGCGCTTATACCTCATTAGTTAACCATTTAGACCATGTTAAAATGATAGGATGACATGGAAAAGTAAAAGTATTTTTTTTAAGACATAAATAAAAACACATAAATTAAGTGAAAAAAGGTGTAAGAATAATAATGTAGCACGAATTTATCATTTAAGTAAGCGAACAAATGCATATGAAGAAGAAGAAAAACATGGGTGTGAGCACGAGCACGAGGTGAGCACGAGGTGAGCACGTTTTTTTTGCCTGGCATGTAAGATTTTTATGTTTTTCTTAAGAGTAAAATGGAGAGATAATAGAGAATAGGTTTAAATATGTTTTCAATATTTTAAATCGTGATATTTTATTTTTACTTTTTAATTAATTAATTATTTTTATTTAATAATTATTTAACGTTATGGATTACTTTTAATTTGGGATACTAGATGGTGTTATTGATGTTGTTAACTTAATAAATGATTATATATTCAATATTTGTCATGTACTTTAATTGGGTGTTACAATATTTTGAAAGTTTACTAAAGGCATAAAAATGTTTCTATTCTTTTAAATCGGGTAGATGCTTGATTTGTCTTCTCATACAAATTTTTAGTTTTAGTAATTTGATTTTGCTTAAAGTTGATTTTAGTCTACGAGGTTAAATGGAGGTTAAATAACGCTAGTGACGTTGATAATGATGATAAAGTGATAAATGATGGTTTACCTTTAGTATTAGAAAGTTATGCTCACAGGTACTAAATTAAATGTACACTTGAAAAAAAATTAAGTGCTAAATATTATGCTTTATATATTTCAATTTAAAACTATTTGTACGGTATTCGGTTCAATCAAATGATTAAAGAGATTAATTAGTGATCAAGCACTAGGTAATACACTCCTAATCATGATCCAAACCTCTAATCCAACCCAATAACAAAGACCCATGATAATCATATAAATAGGCACATATTCCAAGAATCAGATACGTCATTGTACAATGTTAGCCCCAAGTGTCGAATACCGAATTCTTACTTGAGTGTAAGAGTGCCTTTTGCAGGTACCATCCGAATATGAAGTTCGCAGAGACCTAGAGGTAAAGTATCGAAGGAGGACCGATGGGTCCATTTTGAGAGGAATACAGGAAATGCAGACCGACCGAGGCGTGATCTGAATCGTTCTCTTGGTTCCAACTACGTTCGAGAATAATTGACGTATTATTATTATTATTATTATTATTATTATTATTATTATTATTATTATTATTATTATTATTATTATTATTATTATTATTATTATTATTATTATTATTATTATTATTATTATTATTATTATTAT
>Ga0123342_1009214_pt1 | contig 11956 bp, 7 predicted proteins | sample Turbeawhitnodule_FD_89960 | JGI IMG/M metagenome (GOLD analysis project Ga0123342, IMG submission 89960) | Root nodule microbial communities of legume samples collected from Mexico - Turtle bean Mexico white nodule | ecosystem: Host-associated > Plants > Roots > Nodule | place: Mexico: Nepantla... | reverse complement strand
TGTTAGAGAATCTTGGTCCACATATTTCATAAATTTTTATAACTCTAGCATAGGTAATCAATAGTGGTTTTATTATATGTAATTTGATTACTTGTAAATGTACATTTTGATGCTCTCAATTTAAATATATATTTTTTGTATTTGTCTGGCTGGGTTTGATCATTATGCAGGTTAATTTATATGGTTTAGGGACAATACAAATTGCACTTTAAAAAAAACATTATTTACAAATGCGGTTATTTACCAAAGCCGCATTTGTAAATAAAAAAAATAAGATTGCTATTACCAAAGCCGCATTTGTAAATATGATTTACGAATGCGATTTTAACCTATCATTATTAATCATTTCCAATCATCGTCCCCAAATTTTTAACATCAATTATATTTTTTAATAATTATTTCAAACATTCTCACCCTTTCAATGCATTATTAAACATCTTACAAAACTCTTTTCCATTTGTTTAACATCCACAAAATTATTTATCATCTTACACATAACAACAAAAGAGTATTAAATTAATTAACTTTTATTTCCAATCTTACACCACGAATAATAATTTTAATTTTATTCAAACCACTATATTCCTTTTTTAACTCATCACTTAAAATTATCATTAATTTTTTCAACCAACTAATAATCACAAATTTATTTCCAAAACCAAATTATATCCTCCTTAAATATTTTTTTACTTTCTCCTCTCTCAAACCATAAAATTTATTCTTCTCAATTTTAATTAATTATTTCATTAATTCTTTTACCTAAAATCAATTTTATTTCCTTTTTTTTCCTTCCTCTTTACCTAAAAAAAAAATTAAAACCTCCTTAAATTCAACTTTCCCATCGTAAATAGTGAATAGTGCTATTTTGGAAAATAATCTTTCATGGGTTCATTTGGGTAATCTTTTTGCAATGTGTATTATTTGGGGAAAAAAAATGGTTACAAGTCACAATAGTTTGAAAGAAGTAAACAAAAATGTTTGATATATTGATAAAGAATCCATGTGATTGGTTGTTATACTCATTGCCACACAATCTCAATTGCATACAGTATTTTCTTCAAAAAATCACCTTCAAACCAAATATGGCAACGTGGCTCAATCCTTAAAACTCAAATTTTGTGGTTTTTTCATTGCCACTTTAATTCTTATAAATCTTCATGTTTTTCTCTGGCTCTTACTAATCCATGTGGGACTTGCGTCTTCAAACAACTTTCCTTAAAAATACACCAAAAATATCTGTACCATAATTTAACATTAATTAATTAATTAATAACACTACCAATGATGTTAAACAATCAAACTAATTAATGTTTAAAAGTGTTCCGGGGGATAATAGTTCAAAATCAATAAATGATTTTTTTACTAAAAATTAGGGTTGAAGATTATTAACGATGCTCTACTTTTCTAAAACAAATCTTTCACCTTTTTAATTTGTTTGATGGTTATACAATATCTTTGTTATATTTTACACTATAATCAAATTCCAGTCCTAAATTATAAAATTTAGAAAAAGAAACCCTAATTTAAATAGTTTTAATATAAAATTATCTGTTTTAACCAATAATCAAATTTGAGTCGTAAATATACAATAATCTTAAAAATTTGAACTAAGAATTTTACTACTTACATTGATATTGATCTAAAACTATATTTTCTCTAATGCAAAACATGGGTGGTTTTCATATACAAAAGTTCTATATGTTATAATCCAATCGTACATTATTATCTATAACCATTGAAACCATAATATTATATTTTTGTAATTTTTTTTTAAATATTTTTACTTTTAATTTTAAATAAGTTATTATTGTAAAATTATTTGTTTATTTCATAATTTATTTTAAGAAAATGTACAATGAAATACTTTGTTTGTATAATAGAATTATTGGCTCTTATAGTAATTATTTTTAAAATAACTTTTTAGTTTTTTTATATTTAAAAATGTTTATCTTAATTACACTTTTTAATATATAGTCTCAAAACTTTAAATATAATACGTATGTTTAGACAAGCTTATTTGTAAATATTCATAAATATAAAAGGAAAAATTAAAATTATTTTGTCCATATACTAAAATTAACTTATATAACAAAATGTTTTTAATGAATTTTTTCACAAGCATTAATTATATAACTGAGAAAATAAAGTTGTGTTTCTCGATAAGATAATATATTGTAAAAGTTTTCAGGTAGTTTACCTAAACTTATATTTTTAATTTATATAGAAGTTATTTTTTTTTATATAAAGACACTCATTTTTTTTTTCTAGAAAAAAATTATAAAGAATTTCGTTTAATTTGTCTAATAAAATAATTTATAAAAGTTGTCTTGTAACTTTTTTTCTTAAATTTCTACATCAATTACATTTAGTTTAGAAACACACAGAAACTCTTTAAAAAAACTTGTAGCAAAGTATTTAAAAAATATAATTTTAAAGGTTAAATATGTTTTTATTTATACTATAACTATGAAGTTCAAACACTCCTCTTAAATAACGTGTTTGTGTCAGACAAACACGTATAAAAAAAATACATTAATTTTTTAAAAACTCAAATTTATGGTATAAAATTTTATTATAATTATAAAAATAATGAATAAATCCTTTTAAACCCGCCATTAAAAACATCTTTTGCTAAAAAAAAATTTAAAACATAGTGCATAAATCTTTATTATCAATTTTAATAATTATATAATATATAGATTCGTGTTTCCGATCTATATTTTAGAAATTATACGTATTTCTGTGTATATGAAATGATTATTAGTTTTTTAAAGATCGTTAATTTTTTAAGGACTGATTATAATAATTTACATATTAAAAATATTATATTATAAGTATCTGTATAATTTAAAATTTGAATAAAAAAAATCAATTTCAAATAAAAGTTTAGGTAATAAAAATATTAGAATAAATATACTTGGAAGTTCGAAAAGTTTTATTAAATAATTTGTTGTTTTTAAGTAAAAATGATGGATGTGAGAATGACATAGAGAGAGTTAATTTGACCCTTCCAGGCATGTTTACAGTTCACACAATAGAATCTGATGTCCTAAGGAAGCAGCATGAGTCACAGATTTCACTCTCATCGCTTTCTCTCTCCAACTGATAAGAAACGTAGTCCCATGTGGGTTCTTAGGATCCACTCACTTAACTCTAACTCTCGTGTTCCTTCTTTTCGCTTCAAAAAACTTGTGACTCTCAAACACCCTTTTTCTCCTTTTCATTCTTCTTCTCTTCTTCTCCCTCCAATGGCTGCACCTCGCTACTGCCTCTCTGCATAACGTCAATTTCGCCTCGTTTTCCACCCCTCTCTCGTGAATTGCGGCTGCCACTTCCTTCTTCCGCTTCTGGGCCTCGCTCAGAAGTCAGAATGATGTCTGTCACAGGCAAAGCCATTGATTTTGCTGGAAAAAACTTGGTGTCCTGTGGTTGCTCTTCCAATGCTTCCTTTGATAGGTACACGGTCAGGAACTATGCCAAGGTTAATTCAAAAGGGTGTGGCAGAGGTCATGGAGTTTGTAAATTGTTTTGTTGTACGAGGAGGAACACTCAGTGTCGGGTTTCTTCTATGAAGACTGCAGAACCTACGGTGAATGGTACAAGATTTGATTTTGATCTCATGCATTGTTGTCTGTGTAAAAAAATTGTACACTGTCAATCTATCAGAAACCATCCCTGGTATGACTTTTAAGGCTGTCGTTGTAGAACTCAATAAACTTACCAATTCTAATAACTGTAAAACTGATTGTGTACAATGTTTATACTGTTTTCTCATAAAGCAATTGAATTGATTCCTGTTTCTTTTAAGGGCGTATTCTGTTTGAATGAAGAAACACTATAGCTGTTAGTTACAGCTGTGGAACTAGACATTGAAACTTTTGGTTTTTTGAATAGGGGGGAGTCAAGCAATTGAAAGCCTTACCAAGGGATCTTACTTGAAGGGTTATTCAGAATCCCCCATTTCTCCAGCTACGTTCTTTGAAGTGGTTGCTGATGATTTGCTAACTCTCAATAAAAATCTTCAGTCGGTAAGTAATGCTTTTGGGATGGATGCTTTCTGGTGTTTTATTTAGTATGAAAGATTTATGACTGTTACTGTCCTGTCTCATGAAGTCTTGTGTTGTTGTTCTATATATTGTGAGTGAGAGTGGCTTCAACAGAGCAGAAAAGTGTAGAATTTTTAAGGAAGGCAACAAGGGGCATAGCTGCTTGAATGATGTTCTTTACTTGTTCTGGGATTTTTGTTCTTGTTAGCCTTTATTGAATTCATTATTTCAGCTTTGTTTGATATTTACATGTTTCTTTGCATCTTGATACCAATTTACAAATTGCAATGTTTTGGGATTAATGATATCAATTTTATTTATTTATTGAGATTGGATAATTTTTTAAGACCATTCTGAATTGATTGTATTGTAGCATAAGTTACTACTCGTTAGATCTTTTTTGTTTTGTAAGAATGTTTATCCAGTCAATTTGTGCGAAGTCCTTATCATTCTCATTCCCTGCTGAACCTTCTTTCATTTAGCTTCTTTTGCTTGCAAATGGTGGTCGTTTGTTACCTAAATTTTAATGTATCTGATAAAGATACTTTGATAGATTGTAGGAGCAGAAAATCCAGTTTTAATGTCTGCAGCTGAGCAGATTTTTAGTGCTGGTGGGAAGAGGATGAGACCAGCTCTGGTGTTCTTGGTAGCAAGGGCAACTGCAGAGTTGTTTGGCTTGAAGTAAGCACATAAAACTCTCTCTCAAAGTCTTTTTCTCTCTATCTTTCTATCTCACACACACATGTGCACATGAACACACATAGGCATATTCACACGTTCTTTGCTGTACCTAAAAGTTCTATATGAAAATAAAAAGTTGAAAACTTCACGTTGAAATGGTTGACTCCAGGGAACTTACTGTAAAGCATCGACGTTTAGCGGAGATAATTGAAATGATTCATACTGCAAGTTTGATACATGATGATGTACTAGATGAGAGTGACCTTCGACGAGGTAGGCTTGTGATTTCTCTTTATATACCCTTTTAATTTTCCTGTCATAATTTTTAGATTTCTGATTATGTGTCTTATTTGGTAAGATGTATGCTATACAGCAATTCTACTCATATATAAGGTTGTTTTCTTATTTTAAGATGGGATAACCATGTTACAAATTACAATTATTTGATAAAAAGTTTCCTTTACACGTTATGTTTGTGTAAAAGCAGTGATACTCGCAGGCTTCCATCATGTCTGAAACTTGTTTCATCATAGTCTTTGATCTGGTTCAGAACTTTGTTGATTAGTAATGATTTTCTGTACAATAAGATCATGCACACACTTTGTGTAAGAAAATTATCTCTGGAAAGAGGAGAAAAGAAAGAAAATAAAAGAGAGAACTACAGTAAATTTTGGTACTGAAAGAGGAAAAAGTGCACATTAAAAGCCTCTTAAATTTTTTGTGATGTCTTGGAAAGGACTTATGTTGCTAGTACAACAACATCAAAGGCTTATCCCTCTAGGTGAGGTCAGTTGCATGGATTTCATTCAACTCAGTTATACATATAATAAAGAATTAAAAAAATATACTCTGTAGTTTTTATTCTATGATGAGCTAATACCTAGTAGAGTCTCTCCACTGCCTAAAATAGGAAATAAAAAAATGGATAAAAGAATGAGAGAACACGTTGGTAAAGTGTGTTTCATCGGTGCTTCTTATTATTGGTTGCATGGAATTCATCTCTTTAAGCAATGAGAGCAGACCAAAATAACAATGCAAGTTTTGATAAATATACCATTTTTGTAGGCTGGTAGTGCCATTCTATAGCATATAATTGGAAGCTAAGAGTATATTATTCAATACATACTCATGGAACTGTTTCTAATGATTTTAAAGAAATTCAAGTAAAAACTGAAAAAATTGTGTTCTCCAAATATACACATGTCGGATAGATCTATAAATATCTTGCTTCAATAGAACATGGACATTTCTAGTTCCTGTTTTAATAAATTCATTTTGTTATGCATAGATATCACGTTTCATATAAAATTTTTGGTCTTGACTAAAGTCTTAAAAATTGCATAATTGAAAATTATACACGATCAATCGGTATGAATCTTACATGTCTGTATTTGGGCAGGCCAAAGCTATCACCTTCTGAAGAAGTGTAAACTTTTTTTTTTCCCAACACTGCTAATTCAATTCCCCTCTACCTGTACTCATTGTGTTTGCAATGTACCAACAGGGAAGAAAACTGTACATCAAATTTTTGGAACAAGAGTTGCAGTGCTGGCTGGAGACTTCATGTTTGCACAGTCATCATGGTATCTAGCAAACCTTGAAAATATTGAAGTCATTAAACTAATCAGCCAGGTGAGTTCCATCACCATGCCTGTTTAAGGCACCATCGTTTACTTGCATGCTTAAAATCATTATTCCAAACAAGTGGTTGATGCACCCTGGAGCCAGTTACTTAATCGAGGGTGTAAAGAGATGCACAATTCCATTTTATGAAGTTCTTTTGCATAACTATTTGGTGCTGTTTTAGGTGATCAAAGATTTTGCAAGTGGGGAAATAAAGCAGGCCTCAAGTTTGTTTGATTGTGATGTTCAACTTGAAGAGTATCTAATCAAGAGCTATTATAAGACAGCATCCTTGATTGCGGCCAGCACCAAAGGAGCTGCGATCTTCAGTGGTGCTGACAGAAGCATCACTGAGAAAATGTATGAATATGGAAGGAATCTGGGTCTATCCTTCCAAGTTGTGGACGACATTTTGGATTTCACGCAATCAGCAGAGCAACTGGGAAAGCCTTCTGGCAATGACCTTGCCAAGGGCAACCTGACTGCACCAGTAATATTTGCACTGGAGAAAGAACCGAAATTGAGGGATATCATTGAGTCTGAATTCAGTGAGGTTGGTTCACTTGACGAGGCCATCAATTTGGTTAAGAGTTGTGGGAGCATTGAAAGGGCCCAAGAGTTGGCCAGAGAGAAAGCTGATATTGCAATTCAAAGTCTCCAATGCCTTCCTCAGAGTGTGTATCGTTTAGCCCTTGAGGATATGGTGGCATATAACCTTCAACGGATTGCATAAGCTTATGCATGCTGAAGTATAAGGACATACTGTTAAAAGAAAAACACAAAAACATTCTTTTGGTCCTAATATATAGGGATAAGAAACTTGAACATGTTGTCCTTTCAAGAATTTCTTCCAAATTCTACTCCTGTGCTACTTTTGGGGTACTTATATACGCATTGAAGGACAAAGCAAGTGCACATTCACATAATTTAATATATTTGCTGCTTCTCCCTCAAAGTAAAGGACAAGAACATAATATATTCCTTTATTGTATCAATACAAGTTGCAGTATATTCTTTCCCCCATTCTTCCTTCCTGGAATATTGAAAACAGAAATGAATTGATATTTGATTTTCTTTTTATTTCCTTTTCTTTTGTATTTTCTGAAGATAGTATACAACTGGTCTTATAAACTCCATATGGTCTTTGCGTTGCTCATTCATTGTCATACTTTATTCTTTCCTATCTACAAAAATTTCAATTTTCAAGTATTTGAATATCCTAATAGTTTATGTTAATTGAGTCCTCTGACCAATTTGTTTTTGATGGATAAAAGAGAAAAGAAGCCTTTATATAATACAATTTAAATAGTTCATCATTACCAAATGTTTGATATGTTGCATTAGTGGGGAAAATGTACATGTGATAGGAAAAGTCTAACTTGAATAATTTGGACCATTTGACCAGTTGTATTTTGTTGGATGCACAAATTTTACTAATAAGGGTGTCACCTTAGTTAATGTTTTATATTTGAGGTTTGTGTAGTGACAAACCTATTTATATGGACAATTTGTAAAAATTTTGCTGACAAGAGTGTCATGTGGAGTGACAAACCTATTTATATGGATAACTTGTAAATATTGAAATTGCAAACACAAAGCAACTAAGATGTTATACTACTTTGTTATAGGTAACTAATTTTACCTTTGAGATTGCTTGATTTTTTATTTTATTTTTTATGTTATGCAATTATGTGCATTCAAATTCTTGTCATAAAAATTACTTGGCAATAGACATGTATATATGGATACTTCCATGACACATATACACTATCATATATATTCATCCCAAAAAAAGTATTTTTTTTAACATTTGTTAGTATATAAAAACAATTTAATTAAAAGATATAATATAAAATATCTTTCTCTTACATTAGTTCATTCATGCATGACAAAGTTAAATAATAGGAACATATTTATTTATGTGATAGGATGAATTCTTATGATATACAAGGCATACCTTTTTTTTTTTTTCACGTAAGAGATTATAGGAATCTCCTTCTACTCTTACAACATGATATTTTTCTTTATGTGAGTCCAATATCAGTAATATCAGTAGAGTCATGATATCTCATACAAAATCCCAAACTCAATATACAATATAAACTTCTCAACATAATATTCCCTCCCTAGAAATAACTATATTTACAATACATCACATGTCATATCACAACATAACCAAAATATATTCTTAGTTATACACATTTTCAATTCAACTCTTTTTTTCATTCCAGATCATGCATAGTTTACATCACACATTTCAAATTCTACATCTCATCATATACATCATCAACCACGTAACAACTTATACAATCACAACAAATTTATCACTAAAAAACCATATATTATTCCAACATTAAAATAAATACCAATAAATTTGAATTCACCAATCATTACATTATAATATTATTCAAGTATAGTAGCTTGATAAATATAACAATTTTGTAAAATATAAACAATTTTAAGATCCAGAAACATTTAAAAATACGTTATTTAAAATCTAGAAAACATTACCTTTGCTCAACCACTAGTTCTGCTCGCTTAACAAATTAAGCACATGTCTAAATTTGCTCATTCAACATTTTGCTTGCTCAATCAAAGGTTTGTTCACCCAATGAACAAAACTCTTGGATTTTCACTGTATTGAATTTCACTCAATGATTAAATCTTGGGTTTCCAAAGAAATGAATTTTGCTCAACAAAAAAATGGTCACCCAACAACTTTGTGTAACAACCAAAATTTTGTTTAGAATATGAGGTAGAAGACTAATTTAACCTCTTTTAAACATAGTTTGAGTTCATTCACTAGAAAAATTTTGCTTAGTGAATTTGGCTCCACTTAACGAAATTATGCAAAAGAGAGTATTGGAAGTTTTTATGCGTAATTTCGCTCAACCATTTTCGAATTCGCTTAGCCATTTTTCAATTTTCTCAACGTAGGCTAGATACACTTAGTGTAGGCTAGCTTGGCTCAAGCATTTTCAACATGACTCAACCATTTTTAGCTTGACTCAGCCAAATTTCAACACTGCACCAAAATTGCATTTGGCTGCCCAACACATGGAGGTTGCGCTCAATGATTTTTCCCTAATGAATAAATTTTTTCAACCTTGTGCTTAGGAACAAAGTTTTTCAACACATAGAGGCTCCCTCTACAAATTTTTCCTATTAAATGCGTTTTTTCATTCTTGCTCTCAGGGGTGAATCTGCTTAACGCACGAGGGTTGTGCTTAACAAATTTAAGGTGGTGGCAATGTGATGTAGACCAAGGAGAGAGGACGCTTGAGGCCCAAGCCCAATCTGAGGTCAAGCCCAACCCATGATTACATCATCCACCATGCCTCAGAGGATTACTAGGGGTAGGACACAAGCATTAAGAGATGAGGATCAATTGATGTCTCTTTTTTTAATTTCTTTAGAGTAGATTTAAATAGAATATAAAAAGGAGGTGTGAATAGGATTATAGGGCTTATGAGAAGAAGTAACTGTTGAAGATGGTTGCTGCCCTTCAAGACATGTGTTTGATGAAGCCATTTGTGTAAATTTCATTTCTATTTACATTTGCTTTAAGAATGTCTTAGGTATAGTTTAGAGGTTGTTTAGAGTAAGTTTTTTGCTAGGTAACTCACCTCTTAACCCCATACCATGTGATAAGAGCAAGCAAGAATTTTCTGAAACTGTTTTTCACATGTTTTGCAAAAATACCCTTACTGCATACAAAATGAATTTGTTCTTTTCTAAATGAATAAATTCTTTTAAGCTGATGCTTTGATTAAGTGTTTTCAAACATCATGGTATGTGCATCAAGTATTTTGACTAAGTCTTCACTCCATCAAAACGACTGTGTTTCACTTGTTAAGAAGTTTTTGTTATCGTTTTGAAAATAAATTTGTTCATCTGTAAATGAATAGATTCTTTTTTTGTCTGGTGCCATGTTTTCCTTAAAAGTTTTTTTTTTGGTTTTATCCTTGCACCAGGGTGGTTGACTAAGTCTCCTTCACATAACAGATTCTCTAACTGCTTTTGAAAATAAATCTGTTCATTTTATTTTCAATCTGTTCTTTTTATAATAACTTTAACTGTTTGTTTAAAATATGTTATAAGTTGTTTTTCTATAAAAAGAAAACTTGTTCCTACGTTTAAAGGTGGATCATACAATTGAGAAAACAAGTTTTACAACAGAGAACTAAGGATTTTCAGAGAATTAGCATGTGTTCTTGAAAGATTTTTCAAATAAAAAAGTGTGCTTGTTCTTGGTTGGTTCTAAGGCTTGGTTAGAGGTGCTGCTACTGTTTGAGCAATCTGTTCTACTGGTTTAAGGCAGATTTCTGCATCCTCTATCAGGTGTATTCGTTTAATATTTCGAATTCTTGTTAAAGTGTGATTGTAAACTCCTCTTGATAGTGTTTCTTGAATAGTGTGTGTGTTGAAATAGTGTTTTTCAGCAAGTGTGCCAAGGTTCTTGTAGGGTTCAAGAACAGTGGCTGTGTAAGTGCGTTTGGTACGTTTGTTTAGTGGATTTCACCTTAGATTAGGTGAGACTGGATGTAGTTCATTTGAGTGAACCAGTATAATTGTTGTGTGTTCCATTTCTCCTCTTCCCTGCACTCGGTTATTGCTTATCTGTTAATCTGCCAGAAATTGAATCTGTTCAATTAAAAATAAATCTGTTCTTTCTGGGCTTGTTCATACAGTTCTTATTTTCTGGAAAACCAGTTTGGTTTTGTTAAGAAGATATATGATCTGTTAAATACAACTGGAACATGTTGATTGTGATAGGTTACCCAATTGATTGTCAAGCTAGAAATTGAACCTTTATCACTTGCTTAAAAAGTTGGAGGTCACTGATTTTGTTTTTCATAATTTCTTCTTAAAATCAGTGTGTGCATACCTTGCAAATTAATCTGCAAAAATTCAAGAATTACTTGCCTGATATAATCATTTTGAAAACATAAACAGTGTAAAAATAAATCTGTTCATTGCTAAATAAATCGATTTATTTTCTGTGTACTATGATAAAACCTGAATCTGAGCGAAAGTTTAAAAGGTCAATTCACCCCCTCTTGAACTTTGACACTATTGAACCCAACAATTGGTATCAAGAACTAGGACTTGTATTTTAATCAAGTTTGTTTGCAATAATGTCTGAGTTTAAAGTGCTTTTTGCTGAGGTATCTTCTGTCAATAAACCACCTATGTTCAATGGAATGAATTATGCTTTTTGGAAAATTAGAATGAAAATTTTCATGGAATCTATTGATGCGTTAATTTGGGAGGCTGTGGTCCATGGACCCTATGTGCCAATGCAGGTTGTCAAGGATGAAGAAGTGGTAAAGCCAAGATCTGAATGGGATGAGGTTGAAAGAAAGAAGGCTCAATATGATCTTGTGGCCAAGAACATCATAACCTCCTCATTAACAATGGATGAGTTCTTCAGGATATCCCAATGCAGTTCAGCTAAGGAGATGTGGGAGGTCTTGGAAGTTACTCATGAGGGTACTGAAGATGTGAAGAGATCAAGAAAACATTCTCTCATCCAAGAATATGAATTGTTTAGAATGCAACCCGAGGAGAGCATTGCTGATGTGCAGAAAAGGTTCACTCATATT
>Ga0123342_1009213_pt1 | contig 11958 bp, 5 predicted proteins | sample Turbeawhitnodule_FD_89960 | JGI IMG/M metagenome (GOLD analysis project Ga0123342, IMG submission 89960) | Root nodule microbial communities of legume samples collected from Mexico - Turtle bean Mexico white nodule | ecosystem: Host-associated > Plants > Roots > Nodule | place: Mexico: Nepantla... | reverse complement strand
TGGATTTTTTTAAAATCCATTTAAAGTGGATTGAATCCAGAATAAATCCACTTTATTAATTATATTAAATCCATTTTGTCAATTACATTAAATCCATTTTGATATGGACAGAGACTAACTTGGCTCGAACTGGACCTAAGCCGACTCAACCTGGACGCAGAACAACTCGGCTCTACATCGGCCCCGACCCAGACGACTCGACATCGGCCTCGGCCCGAACGACTATACATCGGCTCGGGCCCGAACGACTCGACATCGGCCTTGGCCCGAAAGACTCGACATTGGCTCGGGCCCGACGACATCGGCCTGGGCCCGCTCACCTCGACATCGGTTGGGGCCCGATCGTCTCAACATCGACTGAGCCCGCTCGCTTCGACATCGATTTGGGTTCGCTCGGCTCGAGATCGGCCTGGGCCCAAACGACTCGACATCGGCCCGGGCCCGCCAGACTAGACATCAGCCCGGGCCCGCTCGGCTCGTCACCGGCCTGGGCCCGCTCAGCTCGTCATCGGCCCGGGCCCGCTCGACTTGACATTGGCCCGGGCCCGTTCGGCTCGACATCAGCTTGAGCCCGCTCGCCTCGACATCGGGTTGGGGCCCGATCGTCTCGACATCGACCGGGCCCGCTCGCTTCGACATCGGCCCGGCCCGCCAGACTCAACATCGGCCCGGGCCTGCTCGGCTCGTCATTGGCCCGGGCACGCTCGGCTCGATATCGGCCGGGCCCGCTCGGCTTGACATCGGCCCGGGCCCGGTCGGCTCGACATCGGCCCAGGCCCGGTCGTCTGGACATCTGCCTGGGCCCGCTCAACTCAAAATCGGTCTGGTCCCTTTCGCCTCGAAATCGAACCGGGCCCGCTTGCCTCGACATCGGTCCGGGCTCGACCGTCTCGACATCGACCAGACCCGCTCGCTTTGACATCGATTTGGATTCGCTCGGCTCAACACCAGCCCGAGCCTGAACGATTCAAAATCTTCCCGAGCCTGCACGATTAGACATCGGCCCGGGCCCACATGACTCGACATCAGCCTCGGTCCGCACGACTCAACATTGGCCCAAGCTCGAATGACTAGATATCGGCCCTGGCCCCCTCGGCTCGACATCAGCTTGGACCCGCTTGGCTCGTCATCAGTCCGGGCCCGCTCGGCTTGAGATCGGCCCAGGCTCATTCGGCTCGACGTGGACTTGGGTCAACTTTGCTCAACCTGCGCTGGAATTGTCTTGGCTCAACCTGGATCGGGCCAAGTCAAAATCCAACCCAAAATACAATTTGGATAATCCAAAATGTATCCAATCCATATCCAATTAAATGGATTGGATTTAAAATCCAAAAATATGGATTTGGATTTGAAATAAATCCATTTAAATGGATCAAAACTAATATGGATTTAGATAATTAAGGATTGGATTTTGTAATTTGGATTTTTTGCCCACCCTTACTAGAAAGAGTGGTTTTCAGGTGAGTTGTTGTTCTCTTTGATCATGTGATCTTCTTTTTATATACAGTAGTCTTCTCCCCTCTTCTTCTGATATAGTTTTAAACTATATTTTCAAATTAATTACAATCTCACATATTTAGTCAATTTCCGTAATTAGTGTCCTCATCTCTTTATGAGGAACAAATGAGATATTTTGTCATCATTTTCATAGATCTTTCACCTTATTATTGGACTCGATCCATGACCTCACAGTACTATAGATCCATATAATTTAGTCTTTGTAACTTTCATGTAATTTTAAAGAATTTTAAAATTAAAAATATGGAGATAGCTTACATTATTTTTAAACTATTTAATTTTTTTATCGGTAACAAAAAAAATATATTGAGTATAAAAACATTGGGTGTTCAAGCTCATATATAAAATTAAAAATAAACATAAGATGGGGAAATAGAGATAGACAAAAAAAATACTCTAAAACTTGTCACAATAAACACAAAGTATGCCCAATCTCAAAAAACCCACTATAACTATTTCATGTCATACCAACCAAAATGATGCTAGTAAATTATGTACAATAGACCTGATAACATATTCATACGTTATCATCGAAAACATGTACACACGGATTAAAGAGTCATTCCAATGTTGTTCTCAACAATCACATAAAAATAATGAATCATTAACTTTTCTCAAAATCTATGTTCTTCTTCTCTTGTGCCCCTTTTTTAACTTCTATTAAGATTATGCAACAACATGTGTAGTGATATTATTGGAGATCTCACATCGACTAGAGATTAGAGTCTTTCATAGTATATAAGTGGGTGCAAACCTCACCCCATGAGCCGGTTTTATGGGGTTGAGTTAGGCATAAAGTCCACTTCGTAATATGGTATCAGAGCCATTTCAAGCCTATCCTAGCGAGTGTTTGTTGGGCTTATCAGGTCACAAGCTATCGGGCCGTTATCAGAACACTTTTCTTTCAAATTTTAATATAATATAATTATTGAATAATTTAAAATATTTACTAATAGATACTAAAATAATTTAGTTCCTATAACTTGACTTTTAAAATTTTAATAAATTGAAAGAATTAACTTTTTTTATAAAATTTTCTGAAATTTGAATATCACAAATTAATAATCGACATTTTTCTGTATGAAAGATCTATGTATTACCTTTAGTTGAAATCATTAAAATTAATCATATTGATTCAATTTTAGTAATAAAATGAGGATAGAAATACCTACTTGAGTGGTGTACACTTACAAATACACTTACAAATGAAGATACACTGTTATAATAAAATAACAAATCTAAACCGCATAATAAAGCACAGACGAAAATGAAGGGATGACTAAGACACTAATATCTGAGCAACACAAGTACATCAAAAATAAGAAAAACATGAAATTCAGAAGTAATAATATTTTCTTACCGATGTAACAAAAAACATCTTTTAAGTCAAATGTTATGTCAACATAAAAATATATATTTTATATGTAATATAAGTTACCCAATAATTTATAATATCTTTATTAAATTACAAAAAATATCACACCACTTTTATTCCGCCAAATTTGAATAAAAATATAATAATAATAATTATATATAGCATAGCAGTATATAAAGAATTTTCTTACACAGTTTTTCAATTTTATCCATTATAATATTAAAATATAATAATTATTTATTTTAAATTAAAATTTTAAAATTTATTGAAATTGGAATTTAAAAAAAAAACACAAAATCCAATTTTTACAATTTCATCCTTTAAATAACTATTTTTAACATTTAAATAATTATTCCTAATAAAAAACCACGTATACAATAAAAAAAATAACAAAATGATATTTTTTATAATAACTTTTAGTTAAAATATTTTTATAATTTAATAATATATTTTTATTTCAATAGTTATTATAATAATAGTATTTTTCTTCAAAAGAAAAAAGTGTAATTATTTATTTTTTGAATAATTATTTTATTTCAAAATAATTAATTTTTCTTTTTAAAAGTAATGATTACCTATATATAATAATAATTTATACCATTTAGTATATATAACTAATCCATAAAATATACTCAATTATTATTATAATTTAATAAATAAATTCATTAAAAAAAAAATATTGTAGATAAATTTAAAATTTCTTTCTTCTCCTAATTAAGGAATAATTTATTATTAGAAGATTATAAAATTATTACATTCTATATTAGTATTTTTATTTTTATATAATTCAATAAAATTATAATTATTGCTAATTATAATGCAATACTAAAAATAAAATAAAAAACATAATAAATTTTTTAACATTTAAAAATTACAAATAGATGGAATTCAATAATAATAATAATAATAATAGTAATAATAAACATGTAAATAACTTCTTTCACCAATGTATTTTTATGGTTATTAATTATGCAAAATCATATTGTTATAGCATAGTAAAAAATGAATTGAGAATATAGAAGAATGTTATTATAAAGTTTAAAAGAGATCAATCCAAAATACTGAAAGTGCTAGAGACTATAAGGTGTTGATAGGCAAAAGTTCCAGAATGATCAAAACACAGAGCATCTGTTAAAAGAAATAATTAGTAATTTTTCTAAACCAAATAATTAATAAGATATAAATATAAATACAAACGAGGAGAAGGAGGGAGGATTTAGGATTTAGGGTTTAAAGAGTATTTTTTTATAATTAAAAGAAAACATAACTAAAAATATTTGTTATTATAAATTTAATTACAAATACTTCTGAAATTAATATTAGCATTAATGTTATAAAAGATTATATACATACAAAATAATTATATAAACGAATTACATGTAAATTACATTCAAAATAAAAGTTAAATTTATAAGAAAATATATATACAAAAGATAGTTACAAAATATTTTAATTTTTATTTAAAAACTGTGATTATATTTATACAATAAAAACACTTTTTTCTTTTTATAGATATTTTTTCAATAAACTTTTTTGGTTAATAAATAAAAATATACTAAGAATAAAAAAGGTAAACAATAGTGTACGTCAAAGTTATAATTCAGCTCTAATTACAAAATTCAACTGAACACTTTGAATGAGATTTCTTTCAATTATGATATTCATTTGGATTAAAAACTTTTCTTCGAGATTCAATATCAATTACACTCACAAAGTTGTCATTATAATAAAATATATTGAGATGTTGGTATAAATGATCTTGTTGATTTTTTTATTATGAAGGTTATCCCCTTCAAAATTAATTCATCAACCCAATTTGTACATGAAACTTTCGTGAAATTTATACTCAGAAGCTTGTAATTTTAAATTTATTTTAAAAAACCATTTAATAGAAGAAGAAAAACATGTTGCAGTCCAAACTTTCTTTATAGTTTTGTGTGTTAAAGAAAAATAAATATAAAATTTTAAATTAACCTTAAATATAAATTTAATTTTAAACTAAACATATGAATCAACTGGTGTATAGGATTGTTTAAGTTTAACTATATATAGTAGTCTGAAGTTAAAACGATAAGTATAGAACTGTGTTAAATAGTTTAAAGATAATTGTGTCATTCACAGTTTTTCTGCCATGTACAAATAGAATTCCAAAAGATTTTGTTCTCCATACATTTTTTATATATGAATTTTGCATTAAAACATTTTTGAAAGTATGTTAAATTAATTTGAAATACTAGAGAAGCAAACAATGAATATATATATTTGTTTGATTTGAATTGAATTTTTGGTTTTGAAGCTTATAACAGGCCATACCACATGGCGTGGAAATGGTAAAGAAATAGTACATGTCTTTCATTTAAGGGGAAAGCCAGAAAAATGTCTTATTTCATAGTCAATTACCGTCAGTCTTTCTGTCGGCCAGTTTCTAAATTCATACGTCCAAGTCTGAAATTCTTCACATTATTTACACATGGATTCAAATCACTTCTCCCATTAAACTTGTTTCTCGTTTTTTTTTCTTTTTTTCTTTTTCTAACTAAAAAACATCAAATTATTGAAAAGAGGATAACTTTCCCTTTCTGAATTAATAATGGTTAGTTTTTATACCATGTTATTTTTTAATTAAAGGGACAGCAAATAGACAGAGACATACCTCTTCTGTCTATGGTCTTAGCTATTTTTAAGATAAAGTTGTTCTGGTGGGCGTTGACATAATGTATGCATACAGCTGTTCAAGTTGAGGGATAATTAATCACTCAATGCCCATAAAATGAAAAAAAAAAAAAAACTCTCTCACTATTGTAAGAGAACGAAGAGGATATTTTTTTTAGTTTTGTTTATGAAACAAATACTTTGTGTACTAGTCGGGTCGGACAACTGATAAAAATTCCAGCATCTGACTAGAGTCAACTAACTTTATTTACTAGTTGAGGTCGGACAACTGATAAAAATTTCAGCATTCAACTAAAGTTGACTAAAACAATCAAAATCATTAAGTATAACAGAAAATTAATAGGATCAAACAGTGATTAAATATTAGATAATATATTTTAATTATAATTAAAATTCTTAATCCAATTCAATAATAAATAATTCATAATAATTATATACATAGTCACACATAAAAAAAATAAGTCATTATCATTTATTAATTGTATTGAACATTAATTACCAAAATCTGAATTAAATGTTGGAGTATCTTTTAAATATACCATCCAAATTTAAAGCCTACAATAATAAGAAGAAGAACGAAAAGAGAGTTATGAAACTATTTAAAAAAAAAAAATATAGATAAATCATGAATTGAAGAGGAAGGTAATCATCACAATCCTATTAGAAAAACTTTGTTTTCTGTTTAAGGTAAGTACTAGTTGATCCCATACTCTGACCAGGTTGTATTGATCATACTTTTGGAATGCGAAACACTCATGATTACAATACAAGAGACCGTGCTATTATTTACCGAGAGCCGAGAAAGTAATTAACAATTTTTTTTTTTCTTTGGGATAATTGTCCAAGTTACCTTCACCGAACACCCCTACCCACAAGTTTTTCTCCCGTAGGGAAGACCATAAAATATCTAGGAAAAAGCAAAATCGTAACCATAATGTTTGGTCGTACCAACACTTATGCATGCTTTTGAAAATCCAAAACCAGAGGTATGAGTACAATACAAACTTAATCTTTTGTTTAGACGAGAGAAGTGTCTATAAATTAGATACTAGAAAGATCTTCTATAATAGGTCAAGCAAAATCTAGCTACGTAAATTATTAGATAGGCAGTGAATGAAAGTTGAAACACTATCATTTAAGTGAATGGTAGTTATGTTATTGATCCTGATATTGTTGGTGGTCTGCAACACATTTACTACTCGAAGAGAAGCATGAATGGGGGAGGAAGGAGAGAGAGTGTGGCAGTGAAGGGTAATTATGGAGGGCAAAGGGAAGATGCAGGAAAAAAGGTAGAAGGCGTAAGGAATAAGGCAGGGTTTGGTTTTGTGATTTTATCTTACCCTAAATCCAAGTGTTTGTCCCCACGCCGTCGCTTGGGGCCACATTGAGCCAGAACATCTCATGTGCTCTCTCACCTATCTTACTCCTACACGTGAAGGTGTCCACGCTGGATTCGAAAAATGCATGTATACAACAACTTCTTTTGGAACTCCACTCACATCAACCTTTTATTATTCAACCCGTTTAAGAATACATTTTCTCAACTATTTTTAGAAACACTTCAATTCCAGAACCAATTCATTTTTAAAAATATATGTTTCATATACGTACGATGTTTCCTGGGTTCCATTTTTTTATTAAAAATATGAGACGTCACAATATAGTAACTTCAAAAAGAAACTTAGATTGAAATTCTCGACTCTTGCAAGAACAATTCAAAAATTAAAAAAATTTCAATTTTTGAATTGGTTGATTCTGAATACCCTAATTCAACTTTTTTCTTACGACGTGTTCTATCTGTTAAAGATTTGTTTATCGCATACAATCTAACAACGAAATTTCTTTCGTCATCACTTATCTACCACCACAACATGCCATTAACATTTCCTCTCTACAGTATCCCAATCGCTAGCAGTTTTGGATATTTTGAATTTGAAAGTTTCTAATCCCAATGATTATCTCTTTTTTCTTTATAAATAACCTAAATATCTCGTGTGCTTATTTTGATATGAAATGCAAGATTTTGGGTTCAGCGTATTCAGTATATGTTACATTAAAAAAACGTAATAAATGTCGTAGTTACCTCTATGACTGATTGGATTCTGAATTTTGTTTGCAGAATTGCAAGTTTAAAGAAAGGGACAAATTAGTGTTTGTCTAGTTGTGGTCTGAGAATTAAATATTGCAGTAAAAAAAACGTGATATATGTTTTCTATACCCGAAATATCATACAAACTGTCATTATTCCTCGCAGAGAATGTGACAAGACTCTCACGTGATGCGACCAATCCAGTTTATGAGTTTTGCCACGACGGCTCAAGGATATTTTAGGCTTAAGGCAAATTAAGAATGAGTTTTTTTACTAATAAATCAATTTATTAAAATTTGTATAATTTTTAATTTGAGATTTTTGTGACATGGAATCATGTCTAAAATTTTTGTAATGTAAGTTTAAAGATTTGAAGAAGTCTGTGTGAGAATTCTAGAGAAAAATGTTTAGAAATGAGTGTCTTTGAATTTACTTATAGTAAATTTGTGAATTTTTTTTTTATTAAAGTATGTGAGTCTTATGATTGTGAGAGATTTTTTTTAAGGTGTAAAATGTAATATTACAAATTTACTATTAAATTTTAAAAAAATAGAATTATCAAATATTAGGTATTTTGTGTAAATTTAAATAAATTAAAATTATAAGTAATATAATTTGATATAATTCAACAATTAATTTAAAAAAAAAATACAAGTTAGTTAACGAAAAAAATAATTTATATTCAAAATTTTGAATATATATAAAAATTGTCAATTGTTATATATAAATAAATCATTTAATTATTCATAAATATAAAAAATGTTTATAATAATAATTATTATATAATTTGTTTGTTATAAATAAGTATATATTTTTGTATTTAAATTTTATTTTATTGTTAATTATTATTATTATTTATTTTATTAAAATATTTGTGTTAGTTAAATTTATTTAATAAGGATAAAGTTGAAAATAACACATGACATGACTTTTTATTTGGGTTTTTTCATTTTAAGGGGAGAAAATAATATTTACTATTCACACTTATATTTTCTCATTCTCTTTGCCACAAAATTCTAAATCCAAATAATTGATATTCTCTCATATCGCGAAAAGTACATCAATAAAAACAAACAAATCCTTAATCTGAGATATAATTTATCTTAAGTAAATTTTTATTAATTATATATTTAAAAAAACTCATTTTAACCCGACAACATCCAAATAGTTAATATTATTCTATAAATTATATTTACATTTTGAAAATAAGCTGTACTTTTTTTTATATATATAATTGAGCATGTCAATTGATTTATTATTTTTAAATCCTATAATTTTTTTTAAGATATATTTACTTTTGAAATAAATCTAATCTGTCAATATTTAAGAAATTTTCATGTTTCAATGATTTTTCAAGATTTAAGGATTTTCCTTTCAAAATTATACTATCTAATAACTTAATTTTTTAACGTTAAATAAATTGTTTAAATCTAGTCTGAAGTGAGGTAATTGTTTTACAATGTATAAAAATCAATTATAAATATTTTTAAAGACATTTTAGAATTTCAATCTTCAACACTTTCATTAAATTGTTTCTTTTTATGAAAAATATGTTTTTTTTATCACAAAAATAGTATAAATATGTTTCTTTTATGAAACTTAGGATTTATATCCATTTTAAAAGCATGCCTTCGTGGAAAGAGTATGTCTTATCAAATTTGTTTTTAATGCCATACCTCTATTTTTTCTTATCTTTTTTTAAAGTTTTGAAAGGAGTGAGCAAGGAAATTACAAAATTACAGAGAATTTTCGTATGGGGATAGGGTTCAGAAGGGAGGAAAAATGCTTGGATTAATTGAGAGAATATTTGTAAATAGAAAGAGGAGGGGAGACTCAGTATAAAGAGCATTGATATGTTTAATAAGACACTCTTGGAAAAATGGTTATGGAGATTGATATCTCCCAAGCATGCCTTTGGAAGGTTGCACTGAAATCGAAATATGGGTCTTGGGGGATGGCAAATTCAGTTACACTGACTCGAAATGGGTATAAATCTAGATGGTGGAATGACTTCTTGAAAGCAAGCCTCTCAAATTAAGGAAGCAGTTGGTTTGTTCAAAATTTGGTTTGCAAGTAGGTTCGAGGGAGGAGTTCAAATTTTGGGAAGACGAATGGTTTGATAATTTTCATCTTAAAGAGAGATACCCCAAAATTTACAATAACTCACGGCTTAAAGATAAACCTATTGGGAGATTCGGAAGTTGGTCTACAGTGGGTTGGAAGTGGACTTTTAGTTGGAGAAGGTAATGGTTCGAGTAGGAAAAACTATGGTTGAAGATTTTATGGCAAGTATATCAAAGGTTTTCCTACATCAAGATAAGGAGGATTTATGGCTATGGAATGCTCCTCCCTCATATAGTTTCTCAATAAAATCCGCCTATAAAATGCTAACAAATCATGGAACAAAGAGTGTCCAAGAGGTGTTTGCATATCTTTGGAATCTGAAGGTTATGCCATCAACCCAGTTTTATGTGTTGAGAGCCTTATCATATAGGATAGCAACAAAGCTAAACCTGTATAAAATAGGGGTGATGTTGACATATACATTATGTGTCTTATGCGGGAGGGAAGAGGAATTGATATCACACATTCTTGTTTCATGCAAAGTTTCAATCTCAGTTTGAAATATGTGCAATAGATGGCTTAGGATTTGTTCGGTGAATCATAATGAGGTGGTTAAACATTTTGAACAATTCTCTGTAGGAACTAATTGAAAGAAATAAGAGAAGACAAAAGGTTGTAGAAACTGATTGAAGGTAATTGCACGAAATTGCAAAACTGTTGAACTAATCTTATTCATTTTGATTTACTTCAATAATATATATATATATATATATATAATAAAATTACAATTACTGGAAGCTATAAAATAGGAATACTAACCGCCATGTAAACTGACCATTAATGAAATAATAACGGTAAAACAATTTAAGGGTAATAAAATCAAAATTAATAATAATAAAATCTTAATTAATAACCAACATCTTCCCTTAATTCTGATTTGGAACAACCTTCATGCCCAACAGATCTCTTAACTTATGAAAACATCGATCTTCAATGGCTTAGTAAAAATATCTGCAATATGATCTTCTGATCTGCACTATTCCAATTTGATCTTGTTCTTCCCAACTTGGTCTTGCAGGAAGTGATATCGATTATCAACGTGTTTACTTCTTTGATGAAAAATCGGATTCTTTGCAAAATTAATTGCAGAGACATTGTCAACATAAATCTTAATTGGAACATCTAGATTAAAACCAAATTGAGTCATGATATTGCTAAGCCAAACTGATTGACAAACACTTGTTGCTGTTGCTACATACTCAGCTTCACAAGTAGATAATGCAACAATTGACTGTTTCTTTGATGACCACAAGCAAACAGAGTAAAATAGACCAAAATCAATTGCTTTGTGTCCTTTTGGAAGATCAGTGAGCTGCCATGTATTGTTTTTCTTAATCGCAATAAATTCTTCATTCATAGCCTCTTGCCATTTGGGATGTTGAATGGCATCTGCAAGTCTCACAAGTTCTCTTTCTGCAAGAAAAGCAAATTGAACTAAATCTCCATTGTCATCAACTTCATCATCAAGATTTACTTCGCAATCTTGAAGGTGTACAAGTTGTCGTTATTTCCTTCTTGGTTGCTCCATCATAGTTGAAATTGGAGCTGCAACTTCAGGTTGAATTACAGCTTCAGGTTGAACTATAGGTGCTTCAAGAGTGACTCCATCTTCCACATCATCGTTCAAAACGTAAATATATCGTTTTTTCGAATCCATTTCAGTTGTTGCATTCCATTGCCATTTCTCATCTTCGGCAAATGTAACATCACGACTAACAATCACCTTCTTTGTCATTGGATTGTACAATTTGTATCCCCCATTCTTATATCCAATGAAAATGGTCTTCTCTACCTTATCATCCAACTTCGATCTTGCTGCCTTGGGGACACGAGCATAAGTAATTACCCAAATACCTTCAAGTGTTGCACATTGGGTTTGAATCCACTACATGCCTCAATCAGAGTTGTGTTAGGAACACTCTGAGTGGGTGATCTGTTTATCAAATATATCACACATGTTACGGCCTCAACCCAAAAATAATTTGGCATATCTTTCGTTTTAAGCATGCTCCTCGCCATGTCCATGATTGTTCTATTCTTTCTCTCGGCAACTCCATTGTGTTGAGGTGTGTAGGGACATGTTATGTTATGCTGCAACCCAAGTTCTTCACAGTGCCTCTTGAACTCATTAGACTTGTACTCACCCCCTCCATCACTACGCACCATCTTAATTTGTCTG
>Ga0123342_1009212_pt1 | contig 11959 bp, 2 predicted proteins | sample Turbeawhitnodule_FD_89960 | JGI IMG/M metagenome (GOLD analysis project Ga0123342, IMG submission 89960) | Root nodule microbial communities of legume samples collected from Mexico - Turtle bean Mexico white nodule | ecosystem: Host-associated > Plants > Roots > Nodule | place: Mexico: Nepantla... | reverse complement strand
TGGGGTTCCAATGTGAGTTGAACATAGTGTTTTGCACTGGTTCTACTAACGGAGCTATTATGTTAGTGTTTGCAACTGAATAATTTTCACGTTTGGAAGATAGGGGATTCTTTTTAGTGTTTTCATGCATGTGATTGATTTGGGTTTAACTGGTTAGTTTTGTAAATTTTTTGGTGTTTGAGCAAAGACCTTTTAAAAATAATTATTGCATTTTAATTCTTGGTGATAAATAAAATGCTAGTAAAATTATCTAGAAGACAAGTTTTGGAGCAACCTACTAAGAAAAAAAAAAGTCTGCGTTCAGGAGATAGGCAATTATGTGTTTCAGAAAACTATTTTTTATATTTGTCATCAGTGATCCACCTTTCTGAAAGCACTCGTGTGATCTCTGTAGATATGGCATAGCAACATGCCATACTCAGATTGTGAGTTCCACTGTCCAGAGCTTCCACTTGATGTCTTCACCTTTAAGGCCAACCTGAATTTAATAAAAATACAAATGGTGTATTCTGTCTGTGCATGACTTCAATAAAAAGAGGAAAACTGAAGTCCAATTTACTAGTTCAGTTGTATCTATCCAGTTAATTGAGTAAACAATACTCAAAATGGGAAATAAAATAACTGGCTTTAGTTAAGTTGAGACTAACCTGATACTCAAAGGCGCCTTTATATTTTTGTGTTTTGGAACTAGTAGCATTACTCTTGTGATTACTTGTTTATATGGGGTGTAATGTTCCTACTCCAATGGTGGGATGGTAGTTTACTTTAATATGGGGATTATTTTTGTTTTTATTCCCCTGAATTCCTCTCGACTGCATTTTTAAATTCTTTAGGGTTCATGTTCCCACCTGGTTTAGGAACATTATATGTGAGATTAGTTGGATGCTGAATTATATAATAGATTTGACTCTTTTAACTAGTTTTTATTACTTTTCGTTGTGTAATACGATTTACTTTTAATTTGAGTACAACTCCTTCTTAAACTATGTATTTGAAGTTATTCGTATTTAGCTTGATTGAATTTTGAGTATCTATAAGCAGGTTTGAATTTTGTTATAAAATAGTTAAAATATCATTTTAAATAGGTATGAAAAATAAATATAAAAATAGCCACCAAAATCGATTTGGTAGATATATTTACAAAAAAAAATTAGCGACCAAAATTGAATCGGTCGCTGTAATTAAGAAAAATATTTAGCCATCGAAATCAAATCAGTTGCTAAAGGGGTCTCCATTTAGCCACCGAATTAGCCACCAAAAGTTTTTTTTTAATTAATTATTTTGATCCATTAACGATCGAAAATGGTGGTCACTATCACTTCTATTTCAGCCACCGATTTAGCCACCAATTATTTGTCAGTTTTTTGTCTCTTCGTCCTTTCGGTCTCTAAGTGTCTCGGAATAGACACTTTCAAAAACACTCTAACGTTCAAGTCATTGATGAGTATGTTCAACTTATAGATATTATAGTTATAGAATATTACCTTTGTTTTTTAAGATTGTTACTATTTATAGTTTTTTTATGAGTCTGAGGATTGTCCTAGGTCCATGAAGACGCAATCATCTTCTTAATCTTATTTAGAGAGTGATTTGTCCTCTTATGATGAATGCCTAATAGACTGAGATACGTGAAACTAGGATTTTGTCATCCTTTTCTCCCTTATTTTTACACACTATCTTCATTAATTAACCCCATAAACCTTTCTCTAAAATTTGATTATATACTTTATATTTTTCTATTTTTATGGAACTCTTTCACTTCTCAACAATTAATACGGTACACCAATAATTATACATATATAGTCTGAAAGAAAAAGATTCTAATATTATATAGAGATTGGTATAATTTTTATGATATATATATATATATATATATAAGTTTTTTACTTTTATCCTTGACCTCGTATATTCTATGCGTAATAGAATATGAAATATAATGGTATAAATATAGTTTAGCAAGTTACGTAAATTAAACTTAATTAGACGTCAAAATTATATACGTAAAATGATCGTGTCACTTATTTTAAATTTAGTGTACCTAACATGCATAAAGTAATTTATTTCAGGTACATTTGTATGAAGATAATTGCACAGCTATATATAAGTGACACATAAATAGAAGAGTTGAGAGGTGAAGACCTATCATGAATAATGTATTCTAAATTTTGACACCTTAGTTAGACATACTATATATTATTCGCTAGGTCTTTATCTAGTAATGGCTATTAATGGTGTGTTAGGTTTTCTATGTGTAGTTCTAAGATTTTGCACCACAAAAGGGGTTCAATTAAGTACATCTACCAATAAGTCACTCCCTTTTTTATAGTTTCAAACCTATATTTTGTTTTTCAGTTGAACCCAAACGTGATGAGTAAAAATAAATAAAAAAAATATGTAAATGAAAAATCTCTGAAGATATGATACAGCATATGAAGACAGAAAGAAATAATTTTGTTGATAAGGGTGGTCCTTGGCATTAGGAGTACCCCATTGTCGTACTACGATCTCTTACTTGTCGAAATTTCGAGGAAGAAAGTGTAGTACAAAAAAACAAGTGGAGGGTTCATATGCTTTCAAACCCCAAGTCATTATAATGCATACATCCAAACAGAGTCTCTCTGTTAAAATTTTCCTCCACCACAAATTACACCAATTCAAGTTTGTGTGTTGGTATTGTGGTCTCTATGGTCTGGTTATGGTATAAGCTTATAAATATGTTCCTTTTTGACACAAGAGAGATTTTTTTTTTATATAATTGGGATATTCTTTAAAGGTTCTTATTTATTTAATTTATTCATTAACAATAAAAGATACAAATTCAAGTGATTACTCTATAAATACTGACAGACTTGTTAGATGAAATTTAGTTTAATCCAAACTTATTAGTCTTTTATGTATTGGATAGTGTATATTAAATTAAAAATTCAATTCAATCGAATAAAAAATATTATTTTATTTTTTTGTTGTTTTTATTTTTTAAATTATGATATTTAATTTGTAATTTAAGTTATTTTTAACTTTACTTATAATAAATATACAGTTTATTTTTGGAACATAATTATTCTAAAAAATATAACAATTTTTTTCAAAATTATAAATTTAAAAAAAAAATTCAAAACTTGTGATTGAAATAATGTTTTTCAAAATTTGTAACTTGTGAAGAATGACTAAGTAAAATCTTGTTTAAAGGTTTCTAGATTATCTTAAAGTGGTAGATTGTTCAAATTTTGATATACATTTTTCTATCATATTTGTTAGATGATCTCACTATACTCTCTTATCTCTTAGTGTCTATTATGACTTAAACCATTTGGTGAAATTTTCTAAGTGACTATCCAAATGAGAAACATTGTTCATCTATCTTTCTTATTAGTTTTGATGCGTTTAGGGTTTAGGATTTTTTGTGTGTGTGTGATTGTATCTTGTTTTTCATAAACCCTTTTAATTTTAAAAGGAGGAGTCTTTTACGTGGTCGATTTCTTACGCTTCTCAACAAAATTTGTTTTCTTTCGATCTTTTTAGATATTTTGTTTCCGTACTAGATTTGAAAGGTAGAAGTACTTGTAGTCACACAATATAAACTGTTTGAAAGATAATATACACGTACAGCAACAACCTGTTTTTGGCATATAATTTTCAGAAGAAGTTTGAACAATGTTCGACACTATATTTTATTCGTACTATATATGATCCCATTTCGAATTTGAAGCAGATCAATTCTTGAAATATATAACATATGTGACATACATGAATCAGATAAAGTTGTAGGCGTTAATTTTAGTTTATTTTTCTTTTTCAGTTGGTATGGCGAGTATTTCTTCATGCAACGCTGAGCTCAATTTTCGTTTCCCAAACTTTATATAAATAAGTTCAATCCTCGTTTTAGAATTAGAATTTCATATATATTTCAATATTATATATATAATAAATTTTTATTAATTGTTTTCATTTTTTCTATTATGATAATGGGTAGTAAATTAGATAAAAAAAGTAATTAAAAGATAATTGAACAAAATGTATTATTATCTTAAACTTGAAAATGTTAAAGAAACAGTAACATTTGTTCTTTAAAAAACGACACTTAAAGAAGTAAAAAAGTTATGGTCAAATGTACAAAATAAGTAACATTAAGTGTCTACAAAAGTTGTCTTCACTGGAAAAATTAAATTTTGGATTTATCACAATTTTTTTTAAGTTAAATTTTATTCATATAAAGTAATAAAATATTTTTATTGATATAATGCGTTTTTTAATTTTTTATTAATAGGTATATATTATTTATGTATTTTTTTTAATATATGATTTTTAAGTTATTTTTTATATTTCTTTTATATTTTTTTCTTATTTTTTAATAATATTTTTTTATATAATGACAAATAATTGTTATTATTTAAAATGTCAGTTTAATTTAAATAAATTTCATAATAATATCTAACATAAAATTTTTATAAGAAATAAAAATTGTCTCCTCCAAAACGAATCATAATATAAAATATCTGCTGTACCAGCTAATTTGGCTGCCATAGTTTTCGGTGAAATATGCTTTGGATATTTGCTTTTCTGGTCTTTGTTTGTTTGACTATTTATTTATGTGGCTACCAATACATATGTTTTTTTAGGGTTATAGTATAACATGTTTTTTTAATAGGATAGAGCACACCTAAAATGTTTCACATTTTTTATTATAATATAGTAGTTGTGATCAACTTGATGACTAATTCTCATGGTTTTAAGAAATTTATATCCTAACAAAATTCATCATTTCTAGTTATTATCTTTCATGATAAACAAATTTTGAGTTAGTGTTCAAAGTGTGTCCATGTTTTAGTTCCTTTCACTACACAAAATTGCATTATAGCATAAGCTAATGAAAAAAAGTGCTAAATTAAATTTAATCTCACAAAAACATGAAATAGAAATCAATTTTATAGACAAAAAAATTAGTTGTTATAATAACTAAATTAGAGATCATTTTAGAAACTAAAAATTAATTGATTTCTAAATTAGTTTATATTATTATTAAATGGTTTCTAAATTGGTATTCAAATTAGCTATTAAGGTTTTAACTACCAATTATTTAATTTTTAAATCTGGTAGCAACAATCTTTGTTGTTAATTCAATAATCATTTCACAATAATATAAATTAATTTAAAAATAAACAAAAAATTAGTTACTATAACAACTAATTATATTTTTTTCTAAAAATTATTTATTTTATGATTTTCTTGTAGTGTATTATGAGTTTTTTAATATTAAAAAATAACTTTAAATATAAGTAAATCCATCAAATTAGTTTGTATATAACAAGAATCTTTAGAACTTACTTCATAAAATTATATTTTTACTTATTTATATATTATAACTTGATGATATTATATTTAGTTGGGGTAAAATTATCAATATCAATTATTTTATAATAAACAATTTATTAATATTTTAAAAAACATATAAAGGATATTATTATTCTTATCAATAAACTATTATTTACTAGTATATTTTTAAAAACAGTAAGACACTATTTTCATTATCTCAGTCCCAAATAGATAGTAAATTGAAAGCTATGCAAAATAAATAAATAATACAATGTTTTATTTTATCTTAAGTAATGAACTTTAAATTTAACGTAAATGTACAAAATTTATGTATAAAATATCTTTATCTCATCTTCAACATTTTATGCCGACATATACATTAACACATAAATTTGGTAAGGACAAAAGATGGGTTGTTAAAAATGACTAAAATTTAGGATCATTTCAATAGATATTTTCATGTCCATAAATAAATTGGGTTGGAAATACGTGTGAAGATATATAAGTACTTGATATTACCCACTATGGTAAAATTAATTAAATTTAGTATTTGTTTATCAGTGTAATTGTGTGGAATTTTTGAAAGCTTTTTTAGTGTTTATATTATTGTTTTAATAAAAACGTTGGAATAATTAAACACTACGGTTAAAGTATTTTTTATAAATTAGTCAAGTTATACTTCTAATATATGATTTCAATTCTTTATATTAAATTAAAGTCATATTTATCCGGTACCATTTAATTATATCAAATTCTATTTAAAGATGATTAATTTTTAGAATAATGTTTTTTCTAATTTTAAAAATATTAAATAAAATTAAACTATTTTAAAAGAAAAATCGCAATAGTAAATTTAATTTCTATAGAGTAAATGTAGAAAAAAAAACTCAAGGATTATTTAGAACACCTAGAATAAAAATAATTACAAGGGCTTAGAATACTTTGCTATCCAAAACTTCATCTTCCTTAGTTTAAGAAGATCTTAGAAGTGAGCATTGAGAAAGTTAATGTAGCATTAAACTTAGTTTTTCAGAGACAAGAACATATTGTTAAATTTTGTTGGCCAGCATTGTCTAATATAATCTTGCACTCATAATCAAATTTTAAATAATTCAGGGATGTGTAAACGTTTTGATTAAAAATATAATTTTACTTAGATTGATGTTAAAATTAAATTATGCCATAAATTAAATTTTAATTAGGTTACTATCTTACACCAACCTTAATTTGTAGTCGTGTTGCTAATGGGTTAATACGTAAGCCACCTAATGTACAAAATATCTTTTTTCTAATTATTTGTTTTTTACTTTGTCTAAGTGTTTGTCATGCAGCACGACAAATACAATGAGATTAGCATAAATATTTGGCTAATAAGTTATAATGGAAGTTTAAAGGAACTTTTAATTTTGACTTCGAAAAATGTCCCAATCTACTAATGAAGAGCCTCTTTCTCAAAAGGGTCACATATTGTTACAGCATACGTCACAAATTGAATCTTAGATTCCAAATACTTATAATTTTTAACATGTTTTTACCAAATGAATGATAAGAAAATATTTTTTTTCACAAAAACAATGAAAAGATAAAATTAATTTTTCCTTAAATTAAAATGATTGTATGCATAAAATAATTTGTAAAAATGACTTCGTATTAGTTTTTTTAAAATTTGATATTAAATAGTGTATAAACTATCTTATAAAAGTAATTTTATTTTCTAGGTTGAATAGTCTTTTTAGTTTTACTATGACTATTTTTTCAATTTTGTGTTATTATTTTTGTCATTATTAATTTGGATCTATTTTTTAAAAAAATGAGTTAATAAAATATTTTTAATCTAATAAATCATAATGACACTACAATAATAATTCGTGACATGAAAAATTAATAACACGTTATGAATTAAAGTTACTTGTGGATTGAAATCACTTGTCATTTCCTCAATTTTGATGGGTGGACTTTTCAGAACTACAACTCTACAAATTGATTGAAATTGATGGGATAAATATTATAAGTTTTATTTAGATTTTTAAAGTTGTAATAATGTAGGAGTTGAGTGTGATTATTAGTGTTTATGATATGGATTTTATGTTTATTATTATTTTTTATATATAAAAACTCTCATGTTAAGTATCATTATGAAACTTGACATCTCAGCTAGGTTAACACCTCAGGTAACAACAATCATTTGCCACCACATGAAGAAAAAAAATATTATTAAAAAAAATACATGTTGGGACTAGACAAAAACTCATATATTAATAAAAACGGTACATAGTAATTTATACCTATTAATAAAGAACTCTAAGAAAAGACTAGATGGAAGCTTATTATACCAATGAAAATACTTTCTATGAATAAAGTCTAACTTAACAAGCTGATCAGCACATGCATTCCCTTCAGACAAAATGTGAGAAACCTTAAATCTAATTATCTAATTTTCCACAGTAGTTAAGACTAGTGTTTCACCTATTACAAAACATTCAAGGAACATTAATCATAGCAGTAAATGCAATACAAATCAAGGCAGGATCACATTCAAGCCATAAACTAGTAAAACCTATCTTTTTGAGCTTGTTTAATAGCATATATAACTCTATTAAACTCAGCAACTAAAGTAGTCTAATAATCAAGGAAAGCAGAGAAACCATCAATAAATTCCCTCATACTCCCATGGAAAATACCACCATAAGTAACAATAGAACCCCTGGTAACACCATCAATGTTTATTTTAACCCAACCTGAAAAAGAAAACTCTCATTGAACAAGAAGAGGTGATCGAACTTACCACTACGAGTATTAATACCGAAAAACTTAAATTATTAAAAAAAAAATTATCTAATGTTATCATTTTAAATAATTTTTTCATAGTACAATTTTTTTTTATCAGTAAAAAAATAATGAGTAAATTGGAGTATTTAAGGGATACTTCAACCTTATTACAAAAAATTATTTCTCATTGCCCAAAACAACTTGTTTCAACAACATAAAGAGTCCATATAACTCACTTGTTCTTACATAACCCCAACAAAGTCATTTTTCTTTCTTACAAAATGTCAAACAAAATAATAAATATAAGATGTCTTTCCACAAGGCAAAAAAATTGAATTGCAAATTGTTGCACACAGTTACACATCCCAACTAAACAATATAATTTCTCTTACTTTTCAATTCAATATCAATAACCTCATAATAAGATGAAACGCATGCTCTTGTTATTGTGAATAATAAAAGATTGATAGAATCAATGTTTGAAAACCGTAAAAAATAATATATTTAATAAATTCAAATTGTTTAAGTGAAATCTAAAACAATAAAACTTGTATAATGTGATATTTGAAAAAAAGTAACAAAAACATACAAATTAAACTTTTTCAACTAAAATTAATTTATACATCGTATTTTGTAATAGGTTTTCATATACACTGTCTTTAAAAAAATTGTATATAAAGTAATTTTAGTATATAAAAAAACTCCTTTTTTTCTTATTTTTCTAACTTCAAAATATTTATGAAGAAGTTATCAACATATTTAAATCTTTAGTATTCTAGTTAATTAATTGTATACCAACTCAATAACAACGACATATTTAATAACATTACTATATGTAGACTTTTGAATTAGTAATATATTTATATATTCATCATTGCTGCGGAAAAAAATGAGATACTTTTACAAGCTTATGCATCACTCATATAATAAATTCCAATAAATAAAACATGTCCATTTAGTTTAAGAAAAAAAAAATCATTTTACTTTTAATCAAAATGGCAGTTTTTTTTCTTGATTTTAAATTTTAAAAAATATATAAATGATGAGCTTTCAATTTTATCTCATCACATATTATACTGATATTAATTGAAAAATAATTATTATAAATTTTTAAAAATTTACTATACACGCATTTATTTGTGATTGGATGGCGTTATAGAATTATTTTCATTGTCAATGTTCAAAATTTCCCTCTTTTAAGTAATTAAAATTTAACTTTATTCTTTTCTAACACAATAAAAATAATAGTAAAATAAATTAAATTAAAAAAATTATTCTATGAATCCCACTAAGTAAAAGACAAAAAAAACTTTTATAGTATTTTTTTAATTCACATTTATGACGTGTTTGAAATATTTTTTTATCGATACAAAATTAATTAAATAAAATAATACAAAATGCGTATTCAACCGATCCAACTCTTTAGCCAAAATTCTCCTACACTAACATAAGCATCATCAGGTATATTAACTAATTAAATATTATTTTAGAGAGGAAAACATTATTAGTATCAAAATTAATTTTTATTATTGATAAATAGCTTTTAAATTTATATCTAATTAGCTACCAACTTTAGAATTTAAATAATTATTAGATAAAATATTAATAACTAATTAAATATCAATTTAAAAATTATTTATCAATAATATAAACACATATAGATATCAACAATTTTGTAAATTCTAAAATAGTATATACACTACAAGAAAATCATTGAGTATAAACCAATTTTAGAGACAAAAAAAATTAGTTGTTATAGTTGACTAAATTAAAAATTATTTTAGAAACTAAACAAATTATTCGTTTCTAAACTAATTTCTATTACCGATAAATAATTTATAAATTATTATCTAATTAGTTATCAAGGTTTTTTCTATCAAATTTAGAATCTAAATAATTAGTAATTAAAACATTAATAACTAATTAGATACCAATTTAAAAAGTATATATCAATAATAAAAATTAATTTAGAAATCAATAATTTTATATAAAGAAAATTCGTTCAAATGACCATGATAATTTAATTTTTTTTCTCTTGTATTACTTAAAAAATATATTTTTATAAGCTTTTGTGAGTATCTATGTTGTTTGATGAATTATGAGTAATCAAAATAACATATGAATACATAATAATCACATATGAGTATATGATGTGTAAGGTTTAATTAGAATTAAAGTTAATTTCTTAATATTATTTATTTTAATATTGATATATAGTGAGTTATTTATCTTTATTTTCAAAAGCTTTTTTAAGTTTTGAAAATGTTTTAACTCTGAAAGTTCTTAATACACTAGTAACTTAAACTTGAAGTAACACTAAAAATATAGATAGTTAATGATGAGTAGTTATTGTCTGGGATCTTCGAAGTCAATGAAATGCAATAACTAGGATAGATTCCTTTTGCTACCATCATCTTCATTAGTTAATAGTTGAAAGAAGAAAGGAAAGAAAGAAGTGCACGAAAATGAAGAAATGTTCCTCTTAGATTCCACGTAGCAGAACCCTTCTCTTTCCTCTATGGTCATTGCAGAAGAGATGCAGAGAACCGTTCAAACCAAGTTTTATATTTTTCATAATATTATATTATTAACTCCCCAGAATCAAGTATCTGCTGCTGACATTGATGTGCTTCTTGTCTCATGCAGATTTCATCACTTATATTTTTTGTGGTGAAGCTTTTCTGGGTATATAATATTACTAGTTTATTCATTGTTTTCTGAAAGCAACATCTTCTTCTTTCATCTTGTTGAGTATTTAGATTTTGGATCCTCCTTCTTAATTTTGAACCATTCATCAGTATATGACATGGATTTAATGGTGTATAGAAAAGAGTGAGAGTGATAGATTTGGACCCCTCCTTTAACCATTCATTCTTCTTTATTATAAAAGTGAAGTCATTGACATTATTCTAGAATTGGTAGTTCACATGTCATTATCCATTTTTTTCATATGTATTCATTACTCATTTTTATATTTTATGTTTTTAGAATTTTATACATGAATACCCTGTTTCATTTTCATGTAAATAAATATATTTACCAATTCATTAGAATACTATCAAGTATATCTATGGGTGGTGATAAATTGTAGATTAAATTATTATATAAGAAAGTTATTAAATAAAAATTAATTTGAAAAAAACATTACTAATTAAATTATATATTGTTTTAATAATTAAAAAAATTATTAATATATAAAGTAATTTTTATTATTAATAAATAATTTTAAATTAATATCTAATTAGTTACCAACACTACAAGAAAAACTCAAATTACATACAGCCAAAATCCGTATATAACACACAAAATCTGTATGTAAAACATCGTTACATACGGATTACATACGGGCAAAAATCCGTATGTAAAATTGTCATAGGTAATTTTTACAAACGGATTTTGGATCCGTATGTAATTACATACGGATAAATCCGTATGTAAAATCCGCATGTAATTACATACGGATAAATTCGTTTGTAATATCCGTATGTAATTACATAGGGATAAATCCGTATGTAATATTCGTATGTAATTACATACGGATTTATCCGTATGTAATATCCGTATGTAATTACATACGGATAAACTTACATACGGATAAATCCGTATGTAACATTCTACACAACAGCATCAGTTTTTGTATTTGGAAGCACCCTATATTTTTTGTATTTAGAAGCACCACATATTCTACACCTGCATATATTCATCAACATTCCAGTTTTCAGAAGACAAATATTCATCACATTCAATGTTGTCTATACATACAATACTTACTATTTCCAAATATCTAAAATGTATTTCATTAAAACAAAGTTCTAGAGAAGCTAATAATTATTATAATCTTCACCGGGTGAATTTTGTTGTTCATCATGATTACTAT
>Ga0123342_1009211_pt1 | contig 11960 bp, 6 predicted proteins | sample Turbeawhitnodule_FD_89960 | JGI IMG/M metagenome (GOLD analysis project Ga0123342, IMG submission 89960) | Root nodule microbial communities of legume samples collected from Mexico - Turtle bean Mexico white nodule | ecosystem: Host-associated > Plants > Roots > Nodule | place: Mexico: Nepantla... | reverse complement strand
CGGAAGGAGGCGTGGGAGAGGGAATCGAAGTTGGCCTTGCGCTTAGAGGTTCGGGGAGAGGAAAGAGGTGGGGTGACAGGGGCGCTGTTGGATATCCTGAGAGGGGGAAGGTTGGCGGGGATTGAAGTTATGTTGCGGATGAATGGGATGAGAAAGGAAGAAGGGTTTGCGTCAATGCGCGTGGGGCTGGGGAAGGAGGAAGAGGTTGGACTAGCGTGGTAGGAAGGCGCAGGACTCGGGAATGAGGAGGATTGTGGACTTGGCTGAATCGAAGAACACGCGCTTATGTTGGGTGGAGTGCCTCCAATCTCACTTCCCGTGGGTCTCTTGCATCCCTGTGTCAACATAAATGGTTATAACTAATTATCCGTTATGGTTGAGAAAGAGTGAGCGCAGATCTGAGTCTGTGATCTGATGAGACCAGAGATTTTGTGTTTTACCTTTCTATAGGTGGTGCCATCTTCTTCCACGATCCAACCAGCCTCTGCGCACAGAGCCTTCAGGACCTCGTTGTTGTCGCAGTGCTTGGGAAGCTTGTAGTTCCCCTGAGCTCGAAGGCCGGTGTAGATCTTGGCAGCAATCGCTCTCCGTCTTCTCTCTCTCCGCTTGTTATTCTCCCTCTCCTTCCACGTCGGCATCCTCCCCGTCGATCCACCTCCGGTCATCGTTCCGGCCAGCAAAAGCCCGCTCCGCTTCCCTCTGCCGGTCACAGCAAGTACAGAATCTGTGTCTATGACTGTGCCTATGTCACCGGAACAGAAGCTAGGCCAGGTTCTTTCAAGTTTCTTGGTGCTACTGCAGATGAAGAAGGGGAAATGGAAAGGTTGCTTCCCTTTTAGATTCTTCTCTTCCTCTTTTTCCTTCTCTCTCCCTCCCTTTTCACACTGCCGTAGTTTTCACTTCACTAATTCTTTATTTTCTTTTTCTTTTTGCTTTTCCTTTTCCTTTTCATTACCACATATATATTCTTCTAATTAGAATGCAGAGGAGAGGAAGAGACACCGACCCCACCCAAGTGGATCAAAGGTAAACAGTATTGCCATACTGGTAGTGATAAAATTGCTCTTAAAATAATCTCAATATATATTAAAAAAAACAAACTCTGCATTTTTATTTTATCTAACTATTACACCGTTAAGTATAGTCATGTATAAACTGTTGAGTTCCCTAGATAATACTTTACTGAGAACCAATACATTTTTTTTATATAGTTTACTGTATTAATTAACTGTAAAAAAAACTAAATCCTGATTTTAGTATTTAATTAAAAGAACCTCTAGAGATTAAACACATTAAATTTATTCGATTTTTTTTTTGTTTAATGATTAAGAAGATGGTTAAAATAGTTGATTGGGATAATTTTGAATTGTTTATAATACGCATTTTCAGGTTTCTTTTTTACTAATGAGACTTTTTTTTTCTTTTTATTAAAACTGCTTTTAAAAATATTATAGATTTGAGTGTTGTAAAGTTGACGATTTTTATGATTTGTATGAAGTTGTGTCAACGTGACACAATTTTTGTCATGTTTATATTTACTGATAATCATATGAAGTTAACATAAGGTAATTAGCTAAATTAGTCCAAATGGTGGATCAGGCATGCAAACTAAAATGTTCAATTTTTTGGTGAAACTTTCAAAAGGGGTTTTTTTCCTAATTTTATGATTTTGATTTAGGGTTTAAAAAAATGTTCATAATTGTTGATAATCATATGAAGTTAACTTCGTGTAGTTAGCTAAAACAACTCAAATGATGGATCAAATATGCAAACAAAAATATTCAACTTGTTGGTGAAACCCTAAAAAAAGATTTTTTCCCAACTTTATAATTTTGATTAATTACATGAAAATAAATTTTGTGTTTTTCTAGATATTACTTTTTGTCAATAATCTTTTGTGGGAAATAAAATTATCATGACAAGAGAAATACCTAATTATGGTTTGGTCCTCTTAAGTGAAAAACTTTTTATTTAGATCTTGATCTTGAAAAAAAAAACATATCAAACATAAATGTTCTTGGAAAATGGAGTGCTTAATTTCTATGCTTGATCTAAACATAATGACACAATATACTAATATTATTTTATCAAATCATCTTGGCACAACTTCTTAAAAACTTTTATCATAATTTAGTTAAGACAATAAAATAATATATGAAATTCATAATACTACCTCCTTGTTTTTTTGTAAAAACAAATATACAATTTATATAAGAGTACAACCAATTGTAAATGTGTTAAGGACAATTTTGTTTTACACTTTTAATTTGTCATTAAAGATATAATTAAGTCATTAATAACATAATCCATTATCGATGGAATATATTTAAATAGAGAATTAGGTTTCACAATCACTTGAACCAATTAAATTAAATTTATGGACATTTCTAGATTACATTTTAAATTTCTATCAACAATAATTAAAATTAACTAATTAAATTATATTTATTAATTAGATATGCATTTTTTATATATATAAAATTAAATGTAAAACTTTGCAAACATTTTATTCAATAAATAATATTTAACTAACAAATTTTGAGTATAAATATTAAGCATTTTAAAAAAATAAATTTTTTTAATATATATATATATATATTTTCTCAAATCATGCTTAATCAAGTTAATATTTTATATATTCCATCTAGTTGATTAGATAATGTTTTTGGTCAAATGAATAGAAAATTGTTTTTTTATATATATATTAAGTTACTAAATATTACAATCATTAATTGAAATTATAATATTCTATGGTTTCAATAGAAATTAGAAGAGTTTACTATTTAAAATCTTATTATATATTTGTATATTTTAAATAACATAATATGAAAATAAAAGTTATTAAATTTTATTTTTTATAAAATAATATTAATATTATATACGTATAATATTAAATAAAAAAATAAAAATAATATAATGATTTGTGTCTCATTTCACTTGTAATCTAAATTAAATAAGTTAGATAAATTAATAAGTTTTATACAAAAATGAGTTAGATAAACTAGTAGACTAAATATGTTGTTTCACCATCACTAATTTGATGTCATCTTATACATGAATATGTTAACTACCTCTTGATTAATTTTGCCCAAAATAACATTTAAAATAAGTAAATATTTTACACACTGCATAAAATAAAATAAAAATCACCATTATTTTAAAAGTAGCAATAAAAATCTCTTATGGTTCTTTAATTTGTACTTGGCAAAGAAAGATATTTTTTTTACTTTCAAATGAATGAAAGGATGTTGAGTGTTAACCAACACTTTCTAATTTTAAATTATGTTTAATTGAACTATTTTTAACTTTATATCTTAATCTATTATTAAAACTTCCATTTTTAAGATAATATACAAATATGAAAATAAGAATAATTTGTTCTATCTTTCAACATAAACAAACCAAACCTGAACATCTGTTACCACTTGACTTACAACTTGAAAATGGTGACAACTTTCTGAACATTATTTATTATTATTATTATTATTATTTGTACTTTGAAGAACTTGAAGAAATTAACATCACTGTGCATTTTCAGTTCATTTTTCTATTGACCAATTATTAACATTACAAATCTACATGATATAAAGTACATCTATTTTGAACAAACATAATTTTATTTGTCTTTTTTATTTAATTGTGAATTTGGATTAGTTTTTATATGTTTAAAACAAATTTCCACTCAAAACTAACGAGACATGTTTCAAAAGAATCACAAGCAATACATGCCAAATGTTACAAATCATGGTCGATATCCGAAAATCAATTTTTTTTAGGTATATAAATATCACTTAAATAAATTTTTCTTTTCTCGTAATATTGTTTCATAGACGCGAGTGAAAGAAGTGAATTATAATCAACATGTTGAAGGAATTCAACCTCTAGTAATTATGTCGTGTTTCTTGGTCTCTTAAATTTGCTTGAAAACAAACAAAGGGTTAAGGTTTGAATGCAGTAAAACAATGCTTAAACAATTAATCGGAACGCGTGGAGCCCATAGGACTGGGCAATATAAAAAAAAGGGTAACAGTAGTTGTTTGTAATGATGAGGGTAGTGGAATAGTGAATCCAAGCAAATTTATAGGAAAATAGGTTGATTAATAATAAGTGAGGATATTTAAAGTAAAATATAATTAATAGGAAATTGATTTAAGTGGCATGTTCGAAAATAGTGTGAGCAGAAGGCGTGGGGAAAGAAGCTTGTTGAAATAGGAAATATAAGATACATGGGTGACCTAACGCACCTTCCCTTCATGGAAGGCACATGACCTGTTTGTTAACAATTAGCATCCTTACAGTGCAGCGCTGTAGCTCAATCACGGATACCACAGTCCAATTCTGCGGCGAGGACTTCCCCACATGACTCATACCAAAACAGAGGGCCCCCCCTACACCTAATGGTGAGGTGCCCTATACCCTAGGTCTAGCTCTGCCACAAAAACACAGCCACACACCACAGGCACAATAAAATATAAATATTCAACCTATGTGAGAGAATATGTTCCAGACAGCACTGTCAGTTAAAAAATATATACTGATGGAAGGAATCGAAATTTACACACAAAACTGACAGAGATTTCTTGTGATTTGCAACTCTGGGTATCATGTAAACATTGTTTCTTCTGCTTTTGTCACGTTGATTTGGTAACAATTACCAGTAGTGTAGAGTAACGGGTCAAAGTAACAACATCGCAGCCCACATGCAAATAAATTTTTCTTCGGAGATATACATGCACATCGGAATGGGACCCATAAATAGATATACGCATCTCTATCTCTATCGTTGTCTATTGGTTTTGGTTTCAATTAATATCGGAAAACCCAGACGGAGTGCACGATCGTAGACATTTTTATATGCTTTAGATAATACAGGATGATCAAAATATATTTATGACCAAACGGAATGAGCATAAATTAGAATTCAGAATAAATATAAAATGTTCACACGTGAAATGAAACACGTAAACACCTCCCCAATTATTGCATACCAGTTCATAGTGTGTGTGGATGGTGGTCCTACCCGTGGCAAAGGTTCATGCATCCTGTTGGATGGATATAATTCTTCCAACCGTGAGCTGCCAACAATTAATTAATAGTAAAACTCGGTTATTTTTAATGAATAAATAAATTGAAATTTGATTATGGTAGTTGATGATGCTGAGAAAAAGGTGTTAGATGAATTAATCTTGATTAGTATGTAATTATAGGGATGTGGTATAGGCACACATGCATTAAGATTAAGATTAAGAAGAAGGCGATGATTGGGAACATGCCCCGTTCTCCGGTAATTGGGGATTGGTCTGACGTGACATGATGTTTAGTTGGAAGGAGCACAGATACGGACAAACCAGGAAACGGGAGTGTGGGACCCATCGAAGGAGGGTTGAGTCGGCTCCACACGTGCGACACAGAAACCCATAATAAAGAAAGTCACAGCGTGGGTGGGACTGGGAAAAAACTGAAATCGTTGGGGGGACCACCTTTGACGTGTCGAGTGGTGTGCATGGGGCGTAACAGAGGAATCCCACGGCTCGGCGCCCGCGCCAATCCATTCTTTTCATGGTACAGTACACATGAGATTAGATGCCCTTATGATTTCTGACTCACTTTCACTCTTCTGCCCTATTCCTCAACCTCAAGTCAATTCTCAGAGTTCTTCAAACTTTAATCCCTCCAATTACTAATACACAAAAACCAAATTAACTTTGACTAACTTTCATGCTTCCTTCTTCATAAATCAATCTTAACTTTGACTGAGAATAATCAACTACTCACCAAATTCATTTTTCTTACTATTCTCTTCTTTTATATCGTCTCCATTAAAAAATGTCAAAATCACCATTTTAAATGCTTTCTCTCTCTCCTATTTTTCTTTCCATCAAATTCAACCAACCAATGACAGATCTTCTAAACCAGACAATCAGGTCTTTCTTTCCCTTTTCTTCTTCTTCGTTAAAAAAAATCTTGTTTTCTCTCTCTAGTTCCTCTTCAAATAAAACCCTTCACAAATACTCGTGTTTTTCCTTTTTCCATCTCCTCTTTAATGGAAAAACGCACAAATAATACATATAATCACGAATCAACTGCAAAAATAAATAATACAGAATTTAACGTGGTTTGGTCACCAACGATAACCTACACCACACAAACAACTACTAGGTTTCATGTCGCACTTAAATTACCAATACAATAATATTTTTAAATAGAGATTATAAAATAGATACAATGATTAAACTTACTCATTAAACATAGTGTTTAGCCAGCTCAACCCAATTGATATTGACTTCATACTAACAAGACTGTCTAGAACTAAAATATAGTTTTGCTTAAAAATTAAAAGCAATATAATTTCGATAAAACAAATAATTAGTTATGCTGTTTTTATTAGTTAAACATAAATACAAGAAGGATAGAATGAAAACATTATTATAAATTGCAACTAGTTCCTACTCTTCTTCAACTTCTCCCGTTATATTTGTTTATTTTCCAAATCTTGACTAAATGCAAAACTTGCAATTCAAGAAACACGTAATGTTCATGAAAAGCGTTTGATTTAGGAGTGATAAATGAAGATTGGGTGAAGAATGAAAAATATTTTTATTGAAAATATGATATTTAATATTATCAATTTAACTTCTGGTTGGTTTTGAATAAAACATTTTAAATGCGAAGGCTACGGATGGTACAATAATAAAAGTAAAAGCAATAAAATAAGGTAGGGAGAAAGACTTTGCACACGTGCGTTAGGAAGGGACCAACGGGAACCGTGTGGGAACCACGGGCACGTGCCCTCTGGTCTGTTGAATTATATGCTAGATCCTTGTCTCAATTTATTTATTATTTAAATTAATATATAGTATATTTTAACTAGACAACTAGTAGTTATATTAATTTTCGTAATACAATACTTTGATCTAGCTGACATATTCTTATTGATTACACACTATACAGTTATAATTACATATTTACGAGTGTCTTAGAATATTATTAAAAAATTAACATTCTCTATCTGAAATATTAAATCATTAAAGATGGAAAAATGATAAATAAAATGAAAATGCGTGAATAAGGAGAATATTTTAGTTGCACGCATTGTAGAGATAAATAAAAGTGGAATTTTCTTTTCCAGGCAATGAAAGATATTTGCTAAGTTCGTTTTTTTTTTTGTGATAAATAGCTTAAATTTGAAAATGTTATATCATATAATATAAATTAAATGAAATTAAATCACATGACATGCACTTTTTCTCTGTGCTGTTTCCAAGACGACCAGGTCTACAATAGCGGAGGAGAGCACGTGGGGGTGGGGGTCCCACACAAATGGTTTGATTGAGTCGTGAGCTCCATAAATTGGAGAAATCACACTTTCCACAAAAAATTAAATAATTGCAAAGAGTGCTCATTTTGTATCCCATGGGGATAATGTTTATATTTTATATATTTTATATCTTTTTAGATTAATAATTCTAATTCTTTTATTTATCCTTTATTTTTCTCTATCAAATTGTCATTTTTTAATTTTCTAAAAGTGATGTTTCTTCTCTTCCCGTTCCGGCAGTCTGTTCAAACTGTACCAAATAAAAAAAAAAATCTCTTTTTCTTCACAAATCTTATTTTTTTATATTTATTATTTTTTATGATTTGCTTTTTACTGACTAGGTCGAATGCCGAAAGATCAAAAGGTCGAAAGATTAAGGTCGAGAGGTTGATATAAAAGCTAACCACAAGACTAAAAATCAAATAAAAAATGAATAAACAATTAAATAGCAAAATACTATAACAAAATCCATTATATTGGTCCAAACCAAACAAAGGTACTACATTTAATAAATAATAGGTAAAAAGAGAAAGAGCCTAAATGGGTTTAAAGCCCAATAAAGGAGTACTATAAATCGGTGATAAACTTAAAAGGTAAGTAGAGTGAATTTTGTATGATAATCAACTAAAATCAATTCTGACTTTATCATCAAAGCTTCTTGTAGGGACACACATCCACCCGTGAGCAGATACCAAGACCGAAGGCCGAGAGATCCAATTGACCTAGTCTAGTGAGTAGGATCCCACAAATCACATCCAAACCCAAACCCAAATCAAAGGAATAGTAAATAGAAAGCCCAAACCGAGATAGAAGAACGAGAAGTCAATAGGTTCAGAAGAAAGAAGTTTGTTTCTAAACCCTTGCAAGAACATTTTGGCGCCCACTGTGGGGCCGAGAAATAAGATAATCGAAGAAGTGAGGAAAGATGAGAAGAAGAGGAGAGTAGTCTGGGGAGTAGGGAGATAATCAAAATGTCTCATGCAGTTGCAAAGAGAGTTCGAAACACTAAAGAAGAGTAATGAAGAAGTATGTTAAGAGCGGAGAATGCGGAAGAGGAAGTTGAATGAATAGACGGTTTTAAACACATTGTTTGAAACTGTTCAACCAAGAACACACGTCCACCAGAAGGTACACAATGAAGACAACTTTGAGGATACGAGGAGAAGATTACCAGAGGCTTCGATACATTTGCTGAAACACCTGTAAGGAGACATCCTTTCTCTGAAGCCATTATAGAGACCACATTACCTGAAACCTGGAGGAATTTAACCATAGATAAAAATGATGGAAGTTCGGATCCCAATGAACATATAACAATTTACACAACGCAGATAAGTATGTATACGCGGAATGATGTCATTATGTGCCGAGTATTTTCAACAACTTTGAAAGGATCAACCTTAAGATGGTTTACTCGGTTGACACCATTGTCTATTGATTTCTCTGATTCTTTAGTAGAGAAGTTTGGAACTCAGTTTGCTACGAGCCGACCGCATCACTTGACATCAATTGCCTTGGTAAATATAAGGCAAGAAAAAGGAGAATCATTGAAAATATTTATGGAGCACTTTGAAAAGGTGGTGCTAAACATCCAAAATCTTAGTAACCGTCACTATGCAACAACTTTGAGGCCGATACTATTTACAAATAATCTTTGAATAAATATCGAAAATGAATCTCAATGAGTTTTGGCATATTGATTAACATCCTTAAGATATATAAATATATTACTCTTTCAAAAAAAGGATAAATAATAAAATATTTCAATAATAATTTTATTATTTCTTTCACCCTACTTTTAGGAGTAGTAATAAATTATTTTGGCAATATCTCACTGATGTTTTTATTCGCTTATTATGCCTGCCATGCAGGATGCTCTTCAAGCCATTTTCATGCAACTGGGCGCTGTGTAGTGCAGAAACCGCAGTTAGAAGATTTTAACAGCAACACACTTCCTGACTTTTGAACTATACTCAATAAATTTTGTCCAAAATTGGTCTTCAGTTCAGAATTAAACATCTGAAATAAAAAAAACAAAATTGAAAATAAATTTTTAAATAGAATTGGAAAAAAAATCCAATTCTCAAATAAATAAATAAATACATTTAAAAAAAACAAAATTTCTGGAAAAGAGATTTCAGAAATTTTGAAAAATGAATTCGGAATAAAAACAAACCCAGAAATATATTCCAAAATATATTTTGATCTACAACTTCTTTTTATTTAAAAATTAAAAATTTCAAATAAATATAGAGTGATGTTCAAAAACATCGGATGCATGAAGCTCGCCTAATTTTCTTTTGGACCTTTGTTAAGCCTGTGTGATAAGGAAAAAAAACTATACCTCACAATTTTACTTGTATGCTTTTTTATATTTTTGAAATCAAGAAATTATATTTTGGAAGCATTAAAATTTTAATCCAAGAAAATGCATTTCAAAATGGACCAAAACTTCAAAATATATTTTTCAACTGTTAAATTTTAATATATTCGGCCAGTATTCTTTGAAAGTTTTTTTAGAAAAATGAAATTATTATATTTTACACGAAGTCGTAAGATAATGAATATTGTAGATTATCAATGTTTTAATTTGGATGCTGACTAAATTTTTTTCACATAAAATAATATTTGTTTTTTTTTTCAATTTGTCAGTTGTACTTTAAAGGCAATTGGTGTTCCATTTCTTTCTTGGAAAGGCATATTTGGAAAGCACTTTCAGAAATAAGTTACAATTTTAATCATTTAAAAATTTATAAGAGTATTTCTGTCATTTCACTTTTGTGATATAGTGCAGGTTGCAAAATGATATAGTGCAGAAAGCAAAAGCCATCTGAAATAATTTTCAGGCCCATTTAGTTCATGCCGTTTTTGTCAACGGGGGGAAACTTAAAAAGTGAGAAGCCCAATTTGTTGATAGCTTCTGGGTTGGCCCTCTTTCGCCAAACCCACAGAAAAATTACAACAATAGATTAAAGTTTAATAAATATTATTTACGTAAAAAAGACTGTATCATTAAACAGTCAATTTTTTTAATCACTTATTAAAATATTTTTTATAAGTTAAAAATATATAATACATTATAATTTTTATTTATTTATGCTATTAATGCATATCTATTTATTAAAATATAGTTGCTTAAGGGGGGAATATTTGCTAATTTATAAATAGTATAATTAGTAGATGACAATATAGAAAATATATGTTTTTGACCAAACAAAATATAGAAAATATTTGTATATGGATTTTTTATAAATTATAATTGAAGAGAGGAAATAAAAATTAAATGTGAAAATAGAAAAGTGAACCAAGATTGTAAGTCATTTTCATCTGTTTGTGAAAGATAACTACAAATAAGTGATTAAAAATGTAGACAGTATTTGTTGGCCCAATTATGTTGCTACAGTTATTGATTTCGCCACCGTCAGTTTTAATAGTTTATTTTTTTCAATCGCATGGTGTCCAATCGCTTCTGTCAGTTTTAATCGTTTTATTTTTTGGATAGCATGGTGTCCAATCGCTTCTGTAAGTTCTCGTCTTGAAAAGTCCCTGCAGGCTACCCACGATAACAACAATTAAGAAGAAAATAATAATAATAATATTTATAAATTATTGGTAAAATTATAAATTACAGAAAATTTTACTATATGATGAACTAATAAAATTTTTTATTTATTAATATCTGTACCTGTATGGATATTGGGGACAGAGTAATGTTGGTCCACGTCGATACAAGGTGTCTGCTTCAGTCTTAGTTGTCTTGTCCTTCGAGTTTCCTTCTTCCTCACGTGCCTTGGTCGGCCGGTGGGGGTACCTGCGATTGTGCTCCGACGCTCAAGTCAGTAATCTTTCTCAGTGAGAATCCTTGATAATCTGAAAAACATACCTTTTTCTCTTTCTTTTCCTTCTTTTCCTTGATAATCTGAAAAACATACGTTCCCCTTGGGCTTGGGCCCTCTGGGTCGTTAGTGGTTCGCCACGTGTTTTCTGGTTTTTGGGTCGTGTTAGGTGGTTTCCTGGGATCCGGGGGTGTTCCCGAAAATCTGGGGAGTGCTCACGTGCGTTTGTTGTTCAGTGGGAATTAACCGTTTGTCCCATGCGTGACCACGTTAGTTAGATAATTTTAATCTGAACCATGCGGTCGTCCGGTCCAGATCGGTACACTTGAGATAATTTTAATCTGAACAACGCGGTCGTCCGGTCCCGACCGGTACACTTGCCCCCCAGGCTCGAGGTGAATAAAAGCCGAAGAGTCGTAATGATTGTTGTGCCTTTCGAGGTGTCAGACATTAAATTTAACGGAAAGACGGGAGGTTCGCATTAGCGAAGAATATTTTCGGTTAGGCATCGGAAAAGCGGCCTGCCTGCGTGCAGCACCCCTGGAGGACGACCGTGCGACATAGAAAAAATAGTAGATGGGAAGCTGGTGCCGGCCAACCCCGATGATAATTTAGATGAGGAGGCCGAGGCGGAGACCCCTGGCCAACAGCCGGACGCCTCTTTTGAAGAGTGAATGAACAACGTGCCATAGAAAATTGCTGGACCCGACATGTGGGCAATACACACTTGCATTTTGAATATTTTATAATTTCAGCTAATATTTGTAGTGCGTAGGCCGAACGATAATTTCTAAACGTGGTTTGAT
>Ga0123342_1009210_pt1 | contig 11960 bp, 7 predicted proteins | sample Turbeawhitnodule_FD_89960 | JGI IMG/M metagenome (GOLD analysis project Ga0123342, IMG submission 89960) | Root nodule microbial communities of legume samples collected from Mexico - Turtle bean Mexico white nodule | ecosystem: Host-associated > Plants > Roots > Nodule | place: Mexico: Nepantla... | reverse complement strand
TACTTGAAATTAACATGATTATATCATCAATAATAATAAAAATAAATGTTAATTTATGTTTATAGATTCAACTTTTATGTTGTTGTATAGTTTAATTTTTTATTTTCTTCATTTAAAAAAAAATAGTTTTAAACTAAACATTTTTAATTTATTACTTTTTTATTTTTATTTTGTAAAATCTCATTTATTTATTCATTAATTATATTTCTAATTATTTTAAACATTAAAAATATTTATTTTTTAATGCATTCAAAATTAAAATTATAAAAAAAATACAAATTATTATTTATTTATTTATTTTTAAAATGGTGTTGGATAGGGAAATAAAAAATAAAAGAGTGCTAGATAGGGAAATAAAAACAAAAGGGTGCTAGATAGGGAAATAAAGATGTAAATGGTGCTAGATAGGGAATTGAGCCTCCATATTTCATCCTACACTTCAATAAATATTAATAATTTAATTATTTATAAAAATTTATAATTTATTAGTTTTGAAATATTTTGCATTTGACTTGTATATTCATTAAGATTGTGTTTTTTTTTAAAAAAAAATTATTATAAATATTAATATTTATTATAGATGTAGGGTGGAGCAAGAAATGCCAAAATATAATAACCCTTTTCTTACTCTTTTCTCCTCCCAATGCTCTCTATGCAACTTCACACTATCGTGGAGCTACTAATTCACATGGATATGAATAAGGATACACGACACAAACACAATTATTTTGGCGGGCCGGGCCTTTGAGGCAGATGTTAAATTAATTGGTGCAACAAGTTATAAAATTAAGAAATTGAAATCAATTTTTTTTAAAAAAAAATAATTAGTTGTTATAGTGACTAAATTAGAGACTATTTTAGAGATTAAAAAAAATTTAATGTTTAAATTAGTTTTTATTATTGTTAAATATTTTTTAAATTAGTTTTTATTATTGTTAACTAGTTTCTAAATTGGTGTCTAATTAGCAACCAAAATTTTTGCTACCAAATTTAGAATCTAAATAATAAGTAGCAAAAACCTTGGTTGTTAATTAGACACTAATTTAAAAACTATTTAAAAATAATAAAAACTAATTTAAAAATCATATAACAGTAATACAAACTAATTTAGAAATCAAAATTTTTTTAGTCTCTAAAATGGTCTCTAATTTAGTTACTATAGCAACTAATTATTTGTTGTCTCTAAAAATTGATTTCTATTTCATGATTTTCATGTCGTGTTACTAAAGGAGTGCAATTTCATTTAGGGTAATCCACACAACAATCCCATCATTCATCAACACACATGCACACAATGCAAACTACAACACCGAACAAGGAGACGCCCGCACCCAAGCCCACACAACGCACTTAAATTCAAAATCGGTCACCCAAGTTCAAAAAACTGGTTACCTATTCACAAGACTAAAGGGGCGCAATTTCATTTAGGGTAATCCACCCAACAATCTCATCATTCATCAACACAAACACACACAATGCAAACTACAACATCAAACAAGGCCACGCCCACACCACACACTCAAATTCAAAACTGGTTACCTATTCACAAGACTAAAGGGGTGCAATTTCATTTAGGGTAATCCACCAAAAAATCCCATCATTCATCAACACAAACGCACACAATGCAAACTACAACACTGCACAAGGCCACGCCCCCACCCAAGCCCACACAACACACTCAAATTCAAAACCGGTCACCCAAGTTCACAAAACTAGTTACCTATTAACAAAACTAAAGGGGTGCAATTTCATTTAGGGTAATCCACCAAACAATCCCATCATTCATCAACACAAACGCACACAATGCAAACTACAACACCGCACAAGGCCACGACCCCACCCAAGCCCACACCACGCACGCAAATTCAAAATCGGTCACCCAAGTTTAAAAATTGGTTACCTATTCACAAGACTGGTGCAATTTCATTTAGGGTAATCCACCCAATAATCCCATCATTCATCAACACACACGCACTCAATGCAAACTACATTGCTGCACAAGGCCACGCCCCCACCCAAGCCCACACCACGCACTCAAATTCAAAATCGGTCACCCAAGTTCAAAAAACTAGTTACCTATTCACAAGACTAAAGGGGTGCAATTTCATTTAGGGTAATCCACTCATCAATCCCATCATTCATCAACACAAACGCACACAATGCAAACTACAACACCACACAAGGCCACGCCCCCACCCAAGTCCACACCACGCACTCAAATTCAAAACTGGTCACCCAAGTTCAAAACACGAGTTACCTATTCACAAGACTAAAGGGGTGCAATTTCATTTAGGGTAATCCACCCAACAATCAAATCATTCATCAACACAAACATACACAATGCAAACTACAACATCGAACAAGGCCACGCCCCCACCCGCGCCCACATAACGCACTCAAACTCAAAACCGGTCACCCAAGTTCAAACAACTGTTACCTATTCACAAGACTAAAGGGGTGCAATTTCATTTAGGGTAATCCACCAAAAAAATCCCATCATTCATCAACACAAACGCTCACAATGCAAACTACAACACCGCACAAGGCCACGCCCCCACCCAAGCCCACACAACGCACTCAAATTCAAAATCGGTCACCTAAGTTCAAAAAATTGGTTACCTATTCACAAGACTAAAAAAATACTTTATTACTTCGTGAACAACCAAATCCATTTACGTTGACCTAATGTCGAACGCCGTTCAAAAGAAATCAAACCTTCTACGGTTGTTTCTCCCAAAAAACAACTGTATGGTAATTTCTCCCTCCCTCCACCAAGACAATGACGCAACGAATGTTTGTTATGTGCTTTACATGTATAGTGACCATTGAGTTTGACTCCATGAGTTTTACATGTAAAGCAAGCGGTGAGTTTGACCCACCGCTTTCACCGTTTATCAACATACATATAAATAAATAAATATTGTAAAACCATGGAAAAAAATGATGATAATACACATTTTACTGACCTTTAGATTCTTCCTTTGTTTTATCTTCTCTGTGCGAATCCGATTGTAGATTCTTTTTCTATCACACCCCCTTTGGCGCTATGGTTGTTCTTTGTCCCTACCACCTCCGACGATAATGCTCTCAGTAAACCCTTTGCCTCCAAATTCTCCCGCTTCCACAACAAAGTAAAAATCAAAACCCACACTCAAACCCTAAAGTAAATGAATTAACACACCCGATGCTATATTCCATCGCCATCGATTTTCAAAAACATGCATTTCATAGCATCGGTTATGAGTTTCAACCGATGTTATTTTCCAACGCCTTCGATGTTGAGAAAGATGGATTTCTTAGCATCAGTTATGAGTTTGTACCGATGTTATATTCCAACGCCTTCGAATTTGAAAAAGATGCATTTCAAACCATCGGTTATGAATTCCAACCATGTTATATTCCATCGCCATCGAGTTTCAGAAACATGCATTTCATAGCATCGGTTATTAGTTTCAAACGATGTTACATTCCAACGCCATAGAGTTTCAAAAACATGCATTTCATAGCATCGGTTATTAGTTTCAACCAATGTTACTTTCCAACGCCATTGAGTTTCAAAAACATGCATTTCATAGCATCGGTTATTAGTTTCAAGCGATGTTACTTTCCAACGCCATCGAGTTTAAAAACATGGATTTCTTAGCATTGGTTATTAGTTTCAACCGATGTTACTTTCCAACGCCATCAAGTTTCAAAAACATGGATTTCTTAGCATTGGTTATTAGTTTCAACCGATGTTACTTTCCAACGCCAACGAGTTTGAAAAACATGCATTTCATAGCATCAGTTATTAGTTTCAACCGATGTTACTTTCCAACGCTATCGAGTTTCAAAAACATGGATTTCTTAGCATTGGTTATTAGTTTCAACCGATGTTACTTTCCAATGCCATCAAATTTGAAAAAGATGCATTTCAAACCATCGGTTATGAGTTCCAACCGATGTTATATTCCATCGCCATCGAGTTTCAAAAACATGGATTTCATAGCATCAGTTATTAGTTCCAATCGATGTTACTTTCCAACGCCATCGAGTTTCAAAAACATGGATTTCTTAGCATCGGTGATGAGTTTGTACCGATGTTAGATTCCAACGCCATCGAATTTGAAAAAGATGCATTTCAAACCATCAGTTGAGTTCCAACCGATGTTATATTCCATCGCCATTGAGTTTCAAAAACATGCATTCCAACGCCTTCTAAATAGTTTAAGTGCTTCACAAACGAAAGGAACAACCAGTGTGCGACCATCGCAGAACAAAGACGGTTAATAGTTCATTCACTACATCGGGTGGTAGTGACCACGCTGTCGTTTAAATGGTACATGCGAATCACTATTATTGCCACATCACTACCAGAACAATTACCATAAACCTCAGTGCCACATCCTCAACTACTTTCACGCAAGCGGTGTCAACTTTGTGTTAGTGACAGAGAGTGTTAATAAAACATTTTCGTTATGATTATTGAGTTTCTTTTGCTTTCAACATCCCCTTTCACTATATGCACCCTTTTTTCAGAAAAGAAAAACAAATTCTTTTAGGGAAGCCTGAGTCCATCTTGTTAGTCCAACAATTTTAGTGTTCGACACTCTCTGTAAATATTTTCACCACAACGCTTCAACCATTTGCACTATACTTTTAATATATGCACCATTTTTACAAAATAAACCTGAGTCCATTATGCTGGCCTAGTAGTTCTTCTATTCATCACATGTGTTGTTGTGATCTGAACCATCACATGTGTTTTTGGTAGGATATTAATTATTTCCCCACCATCCACTTTCTCAGTAAATTTGTCTTCGTTTTCAATATTTAGAATCAAATGCTTGAGATGTATCTTCATTTCACCATTCGAGGATTCGATATATTTTGTTTCCTTATGTTTCACACACGAAACCTCATTGATTCAAACTCTTTTAGACTCACTTTCATTATCTTCGAGAATATCTCCTTGAGAAAAATCTTGTGTGTGATTTCTTTGTTTAATGCTTCTTTGATACTCAATTGGTATGATTGAGATGACTCCAATTCCCATAGTGAATGGTTCCTCATAGCAATCACTCAATTATGTCTTTAGTAATCTCTAGCTTTATTCGTTGAGGGTTGACATCATCTGCTATATCAACCATCATAATAATTCAACAAATAAAACCTACTCTTGGAATGGATCAATATCCACCTTCATTGATTCTCTTCAATTTTTCAACTAACCTTTTTTCTCGATAACTTCCTAAATCACATCCTGAAACATTTACAATTATTTATAAAATTACCAAAAAACATTGTGATATTTATAATACTTTTTACCCTTCTTTTGATAATCTAAAGGGAGTTTAAATCACTACTTAATTATATTTTTTTATCTTTAAGAAGAATATCGAAAATTTTGTCACTTTTGGTAACATCAAACTATATGTTTGATTTGCTGAATCATCGTTAGTTTCTCAAGGGGATAATAGTTTACAAGCATAAGGATGTCCATCTTTTTAATCACCCATATTGATCCTTGTTCATTATATAATATATTTCCTTCTCGATTTTCATACTCAACCTATTTTTAGAATCTATAAAAGTAACTTTTTCTTTTCTTTAATGTTTCTCAAACCTCTTAAATCTTTCTTTTTCAAAAGCAATTTGTTCAATTGTTCTAACCTTGTTTGCTAATTGAAAAATATCTCTTATAGGTTGGTTTACTAACTTCTTTCTTCTTAAGAACTCTAATCCAACATAACAATCCTAACTAATTCATGTTCAGGTATCAATTATACCTATATAGTCGGACTCCATGATTCAAGTGTATCAATTCAAAATTATATTTGCAATGACTAGTCAAAATAAATGAACTTCAATGTAAATAAATTCAATTCAAATTTGATATTTTCATTTATATTCTCAAGGAAAAACCTCCAGCTACATATAATTGAAATTTGCACTTTCTTAAAATAGAGACAAAGATAAAGTGAAATCAAGAACAATTTAATCAATATCAAATAGTATATAGTAATGAGGTTAGGGACACCTCACTTTACATGAATATAGATAGAATAATATATATATATATATATATATATAAAATGACAATTGTCTCCTTCTCTTGAATATTTTTTAAAATTAATGTGTGATCCTATGATATTTTCTTTCTTCCGATTTTTTTTATTTCTCTTTCAAGAGTGTGTGTATCCATCTTATGGCAATTTATTATTTATAATATAACTTGTAATAATTACATTTCTCTCAATTTGAATTTTAGTTCGGTATTTTGATTTCAATTAAATTAAGATTTCAATAGTTAGTTTGTAAGAAATAAATATTTTAGGTAATTGGTAAAAACATAATTCAGTAAATTACACCTAAAAAGTTTTTATTGGAGTAGAAGAAAAGAATATTATTGAGATTATCCCTTGCATTAAATCCATCATGTCAAATAAGTAATTAAAAATCTCTTATTCTTATTATGGTAAGTAACATATTTCGATTCGTCTTATGATATTTATATATTGTCAAATGATTAGTTAAGACCCTTGATAGTCTTATATGAAAAAACTTACTTGGTTCAGGAAATTATTTTTTACATGCTTTTCATGTAAGTTTCCTTTTCTTTGACATAGATCATTTGTCTTGTCATCAATTTGTCATGCAAGAGTTATTTCCTTATGTTAAGTTTACTTTCCCTCTAAAGTCTCTTCAAAATGTGGTAGACGAAACTTTCCAAAATTTGTTAGACCAAGAGTGTCAAACGAGGTCTTAAGGTTTGTGAACTTTGATAGCATTTCATGAAAAAAAAAAAAAAAGAGAGAGAGAAACATTTCATGTTCATCTATTCTTCGACTTCATCATGCAAAGGTTCAATATCTAATCATATCATTTGAAAGACGTTAGAGATAAAACCTTAATTGTTGAAATAAATACAATACTTTAGATGAATCCTTCATGTATATGACATAATATTGATTTAATTAATCATAAAATGTATAAAATTATTAAAATCATTTAATAATAATTTTAATCATAGTATTTGAAAAAGTAATAATATGTAACATTTTTAGAATGTTACACTAAAAATGTAAAAACAAAGTAGGACTGATTTATATATTTTAATTCAATTTGAAATTGTTCAATTATGTTGTTTATCCTATAATGGTTTATATATAGCTCACCTACTACTAACATCATTATTCAACATATATAATTGTACCACTCAATATAAAAAAAAATTAAATATATATATATATTCAATAATTGTACCATATATTAATTGTATCACATATATAATTGTACCATTCAATATATTCACTTGCGATAGTGGGCATTAACCACATGTAAATATGCACAAATTGAATACTCAAAAAAAAATTAACTTTAGTTGTCATTGAAGTCATCTTGATATCTTACAACAAATATCTGATAATGAATATCAATTAAATAAAACATTATAGTGGACCCAAAATCTATAAATATCATTTAAGGGAGTAACCATCTCAACTCACTCTCATATTCTCACTTAAATATTATTGTATCTCTCTAAGTTCCCGCTAGCTTGAGTGTCAGATAATCTTTTGCAAGTGAACTACCACTCGGTCTTCATCATCAAAGCTAGACAACCCTTTAAATACAGAAATTCAATCCGCTCGTACAACTCGAATATCCATCTTCGAAGATTCCAACTCCTTTTCAATAAGAACAATAAGTATTATCTAATCGAACGTGTAGTTTGTTTTAGATTAAAAATAGATTATCTACTATGACTAGCATTTTAAATGCTTTCATTTTATGATTTCAACTTTTACTTATTCTTAAACAAATATTTATAAAATGATAAAATGATGTAAATATTGGAATTAAAACAAATGGTTATTATATTTATATTAACATAAACAATTTAATCTTCAACCAAACAGATAAATACAAATTTATTTTATTTTGTTTAACTATATATAAAACCAAAAAACTTACACTTTACAAAATAAACAAAAACTTTTTGATAAACATTTCCCGTAAAATAATTAATAAAAAACAATACGTGATAGATATGAAATAATTGAAGAAAAGAAAAGATTAAGAAAAAAAATATGAAGTAAAAAAGAGAGAAAGAACAAAAGGTGAAAGGGATATATTTTAACAAAAGTCATTTTCTTAGTAGAATTTTCACATAAGTTATATGTTTTACAAATTTATTCTTACATTTACAACGTGCCTACATTACAAATTTATTGTTACATTTACAAAGTGCCTACAATATCTTATTTATAATATTAAAATAACAGTTAATACTTCAAAAATACAAAACTCATTGTTCATCTACTACCAACATGTGTCATATTTTCCTTTTAATCAATAAGTTCGTTATAACTGCTTCTTGAACCCTATATCCAATAAGCACTTCGTCAATCTTTCTTTAAATTCTTCTTGGGCGAAGGCTTTCTTGAAAAGGTCAATCTTTCTCGAATTCGGTTCGAGATTAACTTCTTAAATTCACTTGTCAGAAGTTTCAGTTTGACTCTTTTTTTCTCAAGATGAATGTGGTCTTGCATATCTTCTTGATTTTGTGCATTTCATCCTAACAATAGGCAAACAAAGTTAACGACAAAGAAGAAAAACTGTACAATACACTTCTTCCAAAAACTGTACCATACACACTGTTTCATTACCACTCATTATTGCAATATTTGACAGGAACTACATATCTATGAGCTTTGAGAAGTCAGCATCAGCAATGTACAAGGGAAAGGAAACTTTGGCTTTCCATTATCTACAAGGAACCAAAAATCACGACAAGAGTACAATGTTTACAAACTAAATGAATTCCTCAAAACAGAATAACTCTCTGTGTTTCAAGAGAATTTATATATATGCAGATGTGTTAAAATGCAGATGCACTTCCCTTTGCCTTCCCTAGCATGACATCTTTTGCTTCATTTATTTTGGAAGCAAGGTAGTGACTTCCACCCGCATCAGGATGGTTTGCAACCATTACTCTTCTATGTGCTTCTTTCACCTTGTCTGCAGTTGCATTTTCCCTGATGAATCATGGAACAGTATAAGTTAAAAAAACATCATGTCAAAGACAAGATCAACATTCTTGTCTTGGAGGAGCAAAAGTATAAGGCCTAGTAATGAATTCCTAGGACGAGAGTGGCGGCAGGCTTAGTTTTGGCCACAGAGAAGGATATCAACATCAAGAGTAATTGAATGTTACATAAATTAACTTATATAAGTAGAGAAAGAATAACTTGAATCATCTTGCTGAATTTTCTTGCAGGGATAGAACACCTTTTATGAGTGGTCAAAGAAGGGATAATCCTATACAGTTGGAGGATGCATATGTTTTCAGGATTTACATCTGAACTCTCTGGTCACTGTTCTATGGTTTCTATAAAATTAATTTTGTTTCCTTATATCAATCATATAGACTGCTGCTCATGAGACACTTAAATAGGCTAATCCTCATGAAGGAATTCCCATAATTCCTTGGTTTACACTAAATGCATAAGGGATTCATCACCTAGGAATTCATCAAACTCCAGCTTATGGATGATTAAAACCTAAAGCTATCGTTATTTGTTCAATCACCAGAACCAACGACAGTGTATGTAAGATTACTCTAACTTAGTGTAAGAGTATTTGATCAATCAGCAAACGTTAAGGGATAAAGTAGTAATTATGTTTAAAGACATCACTTATCAAATAACATAACTACATCTCACAATACATGAACATTAACACCATATACTTAATCATTTAACTTCGAGAGTCACTCTCCACCAGAAATAACAAATGCAATTTGATGCCTGATGAGCAATCAAATATCAAGCTTACCTGATGCCTAATATTAGAGCTGCTTCTCTCCTTGTCATTGTAGGTTGGAAACCACCATTGTAGAATCTGCGCACTCTGGGTTTTGGGGGTCGTGCCTTAAATGCTTGCCATGCTTGGATGCCATACCTGCCTGCAAGTGCTGCTGCAGCTACAGCAAGACCAGCAAGAAATGGTGCAGCCTAATGTACAAAGCAGTTTGTTAAAAGACAAGTTTGATGCTAAAGAAAACTAAATGAGAAAATGAAATAGTAATTGATATTCTTTATACTAATTATGATTTTTAGTCCAACACGAATAACTAAAAACTATCCAAGTTTATTCAGAGTCCAGCACAACTAAAACCATTAGATAAATGAAACCTTTTCCACATTTGACAAGGCTATAAGAGGTTGGAAAATAGGAATAGCCTGCTTGTGAAAGTCATAATAGATAAATGAGGCAAAATCATAATTATGTATCTTTCTTTCAAAATGAACTTGGCATAAACAACCTCACGTGCCTACTTGCTCAATCTTTTATGCTACGAATTAATCATATAATCTGCCATCACATATATGATTAATTCTTATTGTAGCATAGAAGAGTGAGCAAACTATGCACGTGGGGTTGTCTATGCCAAGTTCATTTTGGAAGAATGATACATAATTGTGACTTTGACAAGCTTCTCCATAAATATTTCTGAAATAAGTTAAAATTCACTTATGCATAAGCTAACTTGGAGAAGCTCTTTTCCAAATTTGTATTTTTAACCTGTGTATAAACTAATTTTAACTTACAGATTTTTTTCTCTCCTACAAGTTCTTATGGGAAAGTCGTCCAAACAAACCCTAAACCTAATACAGTTGTTTCAAATACATAGACATAAGCAACAGAGTAACCGTGTAAAGAATTTTTACACTATCATCTAATTACAAATAGATATGTATGGTAAATTTGTTGACTTTGTAATAACTATTTTAAAGTTACACCTACAACTGATAGAGTAACCTGACCAGAACTCTTCACACCGGCAATGCCTAGAAATTAAACTTTCCCCTCTGTATAACAACATTTCATAAGAGAGCAAAAGAGCGTGGGAAAAATACTTTATAAAACACAAATTTGTTATTAAGGCAACAATGTAATTAGGATCATTTTAATTACAGTCCTTTCTACCCATTTTCTTCTTACATGCATTTTCCCAAACAAATACAAAATTACGACCTAAAACAGATAATCATGAGGCTAATATGAATAAAAAAAGGGAAAATAGAAGTAGCAAAGTTACTAATTTGTTTCAAAATTACATGGGTCAAATCAGTAAGGAGTGTGGCAAGAAAGAAAAAATTGAAGAAGACAATGTTGAACAAGAAAGAGGATCTGCTCACCATTTCTGGAGAAGTTGAAGGATTGAAGAGAAATTTTTGCGCTTTTCATTCACAGGTTCTGAATGCCTCTAACTCTCTCTGCTATGGGAAGAAGACGGTGGCTGAAGACACGACTACAGAATTGGCTTTAGGATTTGGGTAGATTCGAGTAGATTCGATTTTATACTATATTTAGTCACAGAGTTAACATAATTCTAATAAAAAATTAATATTAATATTTTAATACAAAATAGATTTTCCAATAGAAGGTTTCGTCATCTTTTTTATAAATGGTAAAATTGGTCATAATTAAGGATTAATGATGAGAATCAACCAAAAGCCAAAAGTTCATCCCATGAAGGGCAAGGTCAAGTATTAAATAAATATTGCGTAGAAAGGTGCTTAGAGAGAAACATTAGAAACCTCTATTGTTAAAACATCTTTTAGTCTTTAGTTAGGAGTCTTAGGGGGGGTGTTAGTAGATAGGTGTAGGAGTAAATAAGGAGGTGCCAAAGTGAGAGAAGGGATTACATCTTCCTCATGTCTTGGTTTAGGCGCCACTTGCTTTTGAATTTAGGGGGGAATTTTGAAATTGTGTAGCTTGCATTTCAGCACCTTAGGACTATAAATATAGGTGCTCCCTTTGTATTTTTCAGATTGGAATTTATCTAAAGAAACTATACTCAAAATTGGAGTGAGCATTGGAAAGCTTTTGAGCCTTCTTCTCTAGTCTTATCTTGAAGGATCCATGGTGTCCTCAAGTGGCGGCAGCACACTCATCTAGGAGCAACCACACTT
>Ga0123342_1009209_pt1 | contig 11960 bp, 8 predicted proteins | sample Turbeawhitnodule_FD_89960 | JGI IMG/M metagenome (GOLD analysis project Ga0123342, IMG submission 89960) | Root nodule microbial communities of legume samples collected from Mexico - Turtle bean Mexico white nodule | ecosystem: Host-associated > Plants > Roots > Nodule | place: Mexico: Nepantla... | reverse complement strand
GTAGAAATGTTGATTATAAAAATTTAAAATTGAAAAGTATTTCAGTTATTTTATTCCAAATTGCTTATGAAAAATCTCTGGGTATTATTGAATCTGATGAAGTATTTCAGAATAATCCTTTTTTTCCTTCCTTCCTTTAATGTAATATTGATTCAGTATATAAAATTTTATCATAATATTTAAAAATAAAATATAAGAATTTTTATGTTACAATAGATCCAAATAAGAAGGTATTAGTTTGGGATCCTAATTATTTGGGAACCTACCTTTTGGGAAAATTCCAGAACTCTTCCTTTATGGGATATGGGATGCAATCTTGTAAAATATGTACTTGTGGTTAATGAATATAAGTTTCATAGAAAGTATGAAAGGATGGTAAAATAATCACTAATTATGGGTGCATGTAAAAGATGTCATTAAAAAAAATAACTATTTTGACATTATCTACTATGTTAATGTCAATAAAAAATTTCCATTTTCTATTTTTAATACTAACACAAGAGTTTATTCACCATCACAATATAGTAATCTTTTACTTATTTATCTTCATTAAGTATTCACTACGTCAATTAATTACAACCAACGTTAAACATTTAAAATAATTTTTTGTGTGAGCCAGAGAAAGATAAGAATACATTATTTAATATTTTGTTTTTTTATTAATAAATAATGAATAAAATATAAACAGAGTATTTTAAGAATGTTTTAACCTTTTATATAAATAAATAAAAAATTGGAAAACATTCCCTGAGATATGACCTAAAATCCCTGTTTAAGGATCAACCCTAAAAAACAATAAAGGAGAAAAATCCCATAAAAAAAACAGGACCAATATCTTTCTTCCATACTATAACTATATAAATTCTTAAAAAAAAACAATCAGACAAACAGACTAAACAACAACTACAAAAACATAGCACATATATAACTTTTGCAAAATGATTAGGTCTTGTCCTACATGAAATTCTTTTAATTATCAAGTTGGGATCTACTTTCACATGACTCCACTCATGGCATCCACATCCAAACATTTGTTGCCTCCATCCAATCATCAGACAATTAAGCTGCAAGATAGAAAACCTTTCCAGCCTTATACTAAGGTAAGATCATGAGATGCAAAGGTATATAGAAAGATCTAACCCAAATGATATCAATATATGCATGCTGGTAAGATTGACAGATCCTATTCACTAAGAAATAACAAACTATGTTAGAGAATTATGAGACATCAACATATGAAATCATGACATATATCATGTTCCTTTAATTCTCAAGCTCTTAATTGTAAAATCATATTGTATAAGATCTTACAAACTATGATTCTCACATTCTATACATTCTTTATAATAGAGATAGACACTTACCTTGATCCATGAGAGTCCTTAAGTGAGCAGTTTCTTTAATCTCATTTTCTCAATCTATCTCTTGGAATTCCTATTCTTGTCACACTCTTTCTTGATGGTCAACCAGTGAGACAGCCTCATTTGCAGAGACAGAACCCATTTTTATTCTTTCTCAATCTCCATCAGATTAGATTTTCATTAAATATCATAAGGTGTATGTATATAACTTCTCACATTAACTAATGAACCTTTTATTTTATTAAATCATATTTTGGTCCAAAGCCCAACATCTATTTCATATGGGTCACATTATAAAATTAATTTACATAATTTTCTAACACTAAGATCTCATACATCTAAGGCACTCCCCCATTCCAGTCCACACCCTTTAACAAACCTTTCTTCTAACCTTATTCAACAATAAAGACCAAAACCCAAACAAAACCAAGAAAAACTGCGTAAACAGTAATAACATATACACTTATCAATGAAGAAAACACCTACCTTCCGATCCAGCATCTCATCATAAATACCTTTTAAGTCTCAATCTTTTAAATCTTAACCATCTACAGAAAGATCTACCCTTATTCCATCCCACTCCTTTTAACTTACTTATAACTTTCCTTTTCATCAAGCTAAATCGAGGTACTACCCACCTAAACAAAACTAACCGTTTTAAAATCCATTCGCATACCCAACTTGCATTTTCTATATTTACTTCTTTCTAAAAACTTCAAGCATTTCTTAGGTTCAATACACCATTGTAAGTATGTAAAATCAATTAATTTTTCTTTATTTTTAATCCAATCCCACATCTTTAGTTGTGTTAAAGAAAAAATCTCATCATTATCCACTCTACAGATCATTTTTAAAAATGACCTTTTCCTCTGTTTCCAAATTTCACCAATCACTACAATCCATGTACTACCCCAGATCTTATTCGTTTTTTTAAGCCCACGTTATAAAGAAGTGTAGAAAGCGATTTTTGATTTCTCCATGATAGACTGAAAGTTCCCCTAACCACCAAATACTCCAACACCACACCATCAAGGGTTGAGATACCCCTTTTCTATCCCTCTTAATTAAATTTCATTCTTTGCTGATAAAAAAAAAATCAAGGAAATTTTATATTTAAAGAATAGATGATTTGTTGTTTCCTATTTTGCCCCACATTTACTTTCCAAAACCATTCCTCTGCTTTCTAGGTTAGTTCTTGTCAGTAATCTATCTATTAGAACTCGCCACGCTACTAGCTGCATCGAAGGTAGCACATTAATATCCCAAAATGATTTGTATACAACCCTATATTCCCCACATGTCTCATTCCTTGAGATCTCGTATACAAATTTGACTAAATACCCTAGGTTTTCGTCATCCTTCCACACCCAAGAATCCTCTCTTTCCTTCATTAAACATTTACCTTCTCGACTTAAGCTAATGATACCTAATTTAGTTATGAGTTAATTGAATCTATCCTAATTTAGTTATGAGCTAATTGAATATATCTCGTGCAAGTTGTTTAGTAAACAAATCAACTAATTATTTTTTGTTCCAATGAATTTAATTTAGGGTTTACAATTACCATTTGAAATATGTTCACAAAGGAAATGATGTTTAATCTCAATATGCTTTGTGTGTGAATACATGATAGGATTTTTAATCAAGTTTATAACACTAATATTATCACAGAATAAAGGATTTTATTCAAGATTATCCCCAAATCACTTAGTTGTTGTTTTAATCATAAAACTTGTGCACATCAACTCCCTGTAGCTATGTACTCAACTTCTGTTGTTGACAAAGCCACACATACTTGCTTCTTACAATGCCATGAGATTAAACTTGATCCAAGTTTATAACACGTTCCACTTGTACTTTTCCTGTTCATCTTACATCCTACAAAGTCAGAGTCATAATAGTTAAATAAATTTAAAGAAACATGACAAGGATACCACAAACCAACTTCATTAGTTCCTTGCAAGCTTTAAAATGTGACCCCTTTGGTGCAAATTGAAACATTGCACACACTAGTACAAAACAACTAATTAACGATGGTTAAAAAGGTCATATAAAGACAGTTTCTGAACCGTCGTTATAAAACCACTTTAACAACGGTTCTACAACCGTCATTGTTCTACCAAATAATAATATTTTAAAATAAATACACTTATAACGACAATTCTAATGGAGAATCGTCGTTATAAGTGTGTTTTTTTTTAAGTTTTTATTATTATATATTTACTATAATCTAATCCTGCATAAAATATCAAATTTCCATAACAATAATACATGTAATATCATAATTTAAATATAAAAAAAGTTCTATAAATATATGAAAAAGTTTTGTGTAATTCTAAAGTGTTATACATGGTTACCTTAAGGTACATCCAAGTGAGTTTCTTTGCATTTACACTTGCATTTCTCCCCCCACTCAACATGTTATATCCAGAATAAGCACTGAAATAATAAGAGTTCATGTTAGAACACACACATAAGATTATGTAATGTAATATATGAGTAATAAATAAATTTGTGAATGTAATGTAATCATAATGGTTTGATAAATCTCTAATTTATACTAGAAAACATCATGTAAAATTTCATAATTTTCTTATAAGTGTAAGTATAAAATCTCAAAATACCTAAATAATACGAAAAAATAAAAAAAAATAATGATAGTAAATGATGGATTTTTGGAATTCTGGTAGGTTTAAGGTTTAGGATTTATTGATAAAAACATAAAATGGTCCAATTTGTCTGACACATTCTCGCTCAAGCGAGATGTAGCTCGCTTGAGCGAGAAAGGCGTCGATTTTCAAAGACGTCTCTGAAGTATTCTCGCTCAAGCGAGAATGAGCTCGCTTGAGGGAGATTCTTTGTTGCTGATTTGGACTTTTTGGCGTTTTTATGCGTTCTGAGACCTTCCAGCTTTCTCTTTTTAGCTTCTATCATTCCTCTTTAGCCCAATATCTCCATTCTTCCATAGAAATCAAAATTAACACCAAATTTGGGAATAAAATACTCCTATTTAAGTAAAGATCATAAAATATGTAAAAAGGTATATAAATTCATAAATTAGGGATTATTTTATATGTAATTTAGCAATTAATACTCATAGGTGTCTATATTTTAATATGAAATATTACTGAAATTATACACTTATCACTCTCCTCAACTTAGAATCTTGTTTGTCCTCAAACAAAGTAAATGAATATATTTTAATTTAAATATCAAACAGCTTAATTCACTAAACAACCGATCAAATTAGAAACTTATGATGCTTTCAAATTTAAATATAGACACAATCAACTTCCAAGATTAAATCAAAATAAATAAATGATAATTCATTAAGGAATTTATTCTCATATGCTCACATGTAAGTGTTTCTCTCTATTTTCACTGAATCATAACAAATCACAGTTGTTTTTCATTTCATCTTCACATCACAAACATATTACAAACATGAATCTTGAGGTCTTTTCCAGGGTTGTAATGAGGCTGGGCTTCCAAAAAATATTGATTTTTCAGATAACAAAATGCACATATTAAAGAAGAACATACCTACAATTCAATTTTTTTTTTTTTATCATCTACCCCGTAACTTACCAAGCACTCCTTCCCAGAAAGCATGTCTCTTATAATTCCCTCCTACCATCACTCCATATAAGTAAAAGGTGTCTTCATAATTCTACAGTTAAGAATTGTTGCAAAACTCATAATTAATCTGATTTGCACTCACACCCACTCCACCAACCTTACTCTTAGAGTAGTTAACTTTAAGCCCAAAGACAAATTCAAAACACTTCAAGAATGTTTTTAAAGTCATAACACTTTAGGTGTCAGCTTTAAAAAAAAAAAAAATTATATCATTTGTGTACTGCAACATACTCACATTTATCCGCCTTACACCAACCTCAACACATTTCAAAAACTTCTTCTGTTGGTGACACCTTCCACAAAAATCAACCCATCTAAACCCTACATTGTCAACACCCTCCCTCAAACAACACAAATGTAAAAAAATAATAACTTAGAGTTGGTGACATAAATTCTCCTTTGCGCTTTCAAATCAAAATTTTCTCACATCTCCTGTAACACCATCGCCACCAACCACCACCGAATTCTCCTCCGCGTTTCCAATCCAAAATTTTCTCCTTAGACACCTTATAACACCGGCACCACTAACAACCACTGGATTCTCCCTCGTGCTTCCAATATTCCAATTCGCAACAACTTACACTTCAAGAAAATCATTAAATAGAAACCAATTTTAGAGACAAAAAATAATTAGTTGTTATAGTGACTAAAATAGAGACCATTTTAGAGACTAAATTTTTTTTTTGGGTTTCTAAATTAGTTAAATGGTTTTTAAATTGGTATCTAATTAGCTACCAAGATTTTTGCTACCAAATTTAGAATCTAAATAATTGGTAGTTAAAACCTTGGTAGCTAATTAGATACCAATTTAGAAACTATTTAACTATAATAGAAACTAATTTAGAAACCAAAAATTTTTAGTCTCTAAAATGATATCTAATTTAGTCACTATAGGAACTAATTATTTTTAGCCTCTAAAATTAGTTTCTATTTCATGATTTTCTTGTAGTGTTAGACCCCTTTCGCATGTTCTCTCCCTCTTTGCTCCCAAACCCTAGGTTACTAGCTTCCACTCTCTCTCTCTCAATCCCCACTTTCCTCAGACAACCTTCAACATATTATATATCCCAATTTTAAAAAAGAAAAATTGGATGACATTTACTAAACTATAATTTGTCACGTAAACATCACTTGTCACATAGGCCTTGCCACGTAAGCATCACTTCACTTGGATATTGGTGTCAAAATAATACTTCTCTTACTCTAAACATGCGTTTGGGTTAGGGGGTGGCACTGTAGCGCAGATGGATTTGAGGGTGTCACCCCCATTTGGTTCTGTTGAGAGGGGGAGGGTGAGGGTGAGATTAAGTGGAAACATGGGTGGTTTTCGGTTCCTCTCAAATATGAAGAGAAAGGAGAGTGGCTAGAGAGGAAAGCCACGTAGGATGTAATGAAATACCATCCTGGCCTTACTTTTTTTTTCACATTACACAGTTTCATACACTGTCATTACATAGCTTTGCAGCAGCAACAGGGATCCTCGAGCAGTAACACTCGATCACTTGCTGTGAAGATTTCTTCACCGTCTTCGTCCTCACGTGCCCCATGTTTCTTCTTCTTCCTCTGCGGCTTCTCTTCTCTCTATCTTCTCTCTCACACTGCTCCTTCAAATTTAGGTTTTCATATTAACTTGGACTTCCTTTTTTTTCACTATGGGCTTCAACTTTTCAAAAAAAAAATTACATTACTTTGTTTCTTCCTGTACCCCTTTATATTCTTATATCACCCTTATAAATTAAAAATAAATAGGTTTTATATTATATATTTTGACAACTACTTAATATGTTCTAAATATCCATTTACTTTTTAAAATATATTAATTTTGTTAATAATAATAATGAAAAACATTATTAATAATAATTATATATATAATATAATTAAAAGAATCATAAATAATATTAAAATTATTTAAATATATTAACTTAAGTAACAAAATTAATTTAAATTAATAAAATGGAAAATAATAAAATTATACTTACCTTTAAAATTATATTTAATTATTTCTTTGAATTTTATATTTTTTCTTTTATTTATAAATGAAACTTTGAATTATTTTAATTAACTAAAATATGCACAAAATTAATAATTATTTATTCTTTTCTTATATATAAGGGTAAATTTGTAATCTTACAATTTACACTATTCAAAATAATTTAAAATACTCTTACAACCATCATATCACTCACGTATTTCAATAAATTTTCCTCACACATTCGATATAAGATACCCCAATCCAAACAACCTCAACTTTCTTTCCATTTTCTTCTCAAATCTTCGCACTTCCACTCTTCTCAACTTTCCACTCTGCCACACCCTCTAATCGAAACAAAGCCTAAAATATTTTTAGGATTAAGATGTTGAAACTACTTTGTTTGGAATAAAAATTTTATGCCTTTTGATCTTCACAATAATGTGGTTAAGATTAAGGTGCTGACCCATCAAATTAAAAGCATTGACATCTCTAAATAATACTATTTTAAAAACATTGGTTTTATTTTTTTAATTTGAAATTTTAATAAATATTATTATATTATTAATGTGGGTTGTGAAGTGTATGTATTTTTTTAGTTAGTGTCAAATAAACATTTGCTCAGATTAATGATTCAGTGCTATTTTAAGTCACCAATTCTTATTTTAGCTTAAAACACTGATCCACCAATGTACCAATTTTTTTCTTGAGGTAACTATTTGTCTCTTTTTTCTTATCTATTTCCAACAAAAAGAAAATATCAGAACCTTTTTGTTTATTAACTCATGTACGCCAAGAGTCTACAGTAAGCAACTACGAGTTGGATGGAACACGCTTTTTATTCATAGCAGTAGAAGCAACACAAGCATTTATTTATAGAAGTAGTGGTAGACGCATCATATGTGCATCACCACTTTTCACAGCCATACACACTACTTGGAGATTGCTCTAGGCATTGCCAAGAAACCTTTAAGTTCTTCAGAACCAGAGTTAAAGCACCAACCATAATCCACATAATGATTGGGATAACGAGCGCAAAAGTTTCCACTTCCTTTCTTGATGCATTCTCCATGAGATTGACATAAGTTGGGATGTTCATCTATCATCTTTGACACAGATGAAAGTCCAGTTGGATAAATGCAGAAACCAACAAATAGTGCAATCGGGATGCAGCGACAATCACGTGACCCGCATGGTGGCACCTCAAACGGTGAACAAGCACCTGAACAGTCTACAGCTTCTATCTTCATTGGAAACATTACTAAGAATGACATTTCAAAGTCAGAACAAATGAACACGTATATATATGTAATAACTTTCCAAAATATATAAACAGAAACGATAGAAAACATATGAAGAAGAATGAAAAGGTACATACTGGAAGTGGCAAGCAAGAAGAGAGCCAAAGGAGCAACCCTAACGTAAGCCATTCTTTGATTTTGCAGATTTGGTTTTCTGAGTTTTGTGATGCGTTATAGTTTCTTCTTGCAGATGAGAATTTATAGGCATTAGTGTTTTCTTGAACAAGATTTATGATGATAAAAAAATTGATTGTAAGAGACTCGAGCTGCATGCTGAAGTTTTGTAATCACTCATCACCACGTTAAGCTATTACTTAATGGTCTCTGTTTAGCTGTGGTCGATCATAGGGAATGGGAATAGGGAATATGAATGCATGCATGCAGGCCGCAACAAAGACACGTATCAGTTCATGAAAACTTCTGAGTAGGATTCTAACACCTAGTGTGCTAGATTGTTAAATTTAAAGTTCCCAAACTTCACATATAATATGTTTAATTTTTTTAATATATTAAACTTAATTTTACATTTTATAATGAATTATTTTATTGTATATTGACATATATATATATATATATATAGTTTTTAAGAGAGAAAAAAAGACAGAGAAATAAATATATAATTATTATTAAAAATTAATATAATTTTAAAAAAAATAACCTTCCACTATAAGAAAATCATTAAATAAAAATCAATTTTAGGAAAAAAATAATAATTAGTTGCTATAGTTACTAAATTAGAGACCATTTCAGAGACTAAAATAATTTTTGGTTTCTAAATTAGTTTCTATTATGGTTAAATAGTTTCTAAATTGGTATTTAATTAGTTACTAAAGTTTTAACTACTAATTATTTAGATTCTTGATAACAAAAATCTTGGTAGCTAATTAAATACCAATTTAAAAACTATTTAATAATAATAAAAATTAATTTAGAAATCAAAATTTTTTTTAGTCTCTAAAATGATTTATAATTTAGTCACTATAGAAACTAATTATTTTAAATCTCTAAAATTGATTTTTATTCAATGACTTTCATGTAGTATTCATATTTTCTAAAAAAAGCCAATTATATATATATATATTAGAATTATTTTGATTTTAAACAGAATTTATTTTAATATATTATTTTACTCAATAAAAAATGTTGGACTTAAATAAATATATTTTAACTATTTTTACATTCTTTTGAGATATTTCAAAAATATTCTTGACTTAATTAAAAATTATTTTGAACAATAACTCCTAATATTGGTTTCTCTCTGACAATATACTTGGTTATGGAAGGAGAATAAGAATGACAGATTGGATGTTTAAATCACTGTGGAATTTAAAAACAACACCATCAACTCGTCACTCAGGTTGGAGAGTAATCCATAATAGGCTTACAAAGGTGAATCTTTTTAATAGGGGTGTCTTAATGTTAGGTGTGTGTTCTGCAATGAAGAAGATGAGACAAAGGCTCATTTGTCTAAACTGCAGAATTTCTACTACAGTCTAGAAGATGTGTGGTAGGTGGGTTAACTTGTTGAATTAAAGAGTCATGAACCCTGAAAATTGTTGAAGCAAGAAAATTTCATGGCTTCATGATTACTCAAAAGGGAATTGAAGTCAATTCGGATAAATGTGAAATTATTTTGAACATGCAATCCAACAATGAGGTTGAGTATGAAGTTTTAATAGCAAGATTAAAATTGGCACACGAATTAGGAGTGAAGAAACCCAAGTACTACAGTGATAGTGATTCCCAATTGGTGACAATTCAAGTTAATCGAGAATATCAAGCCAAAAAAACCCTACCACAAAAATATTATCACAATGTGAAGAATTTGAACTAGCATTTTGATAAGTTTAACACGTGTATTGGCACACTAACGACCGAGGAGATGTTTTATCCAAACTCGCCAATATTGAGAAAGTAGGAATCAAACTTTTATTCAATAAATTCTCAACACACTAAGGAGAACCATAATTAATTAAAAAAAATATAATTGATTATCCACTTAAAACAACAACATATTATGGACAAGATATAATCAATTATCACTAAAAAAAAAACCATGATCGAATATTGACGTTTATGCAGTGATCAGATCATACGTAAATGCATTCCTGACCAGGAGATCCCATCTATGTTAAATTTTTGTCATGCTTCATCTGTTGGAGGACACTTGACTGCACAACTTACTGTAAGGAAGGTACTAGATTGTGGTTTCTTTTGGCCAACCATTTTTAGAGATGCATGGATCATCTCATCCACATATGAGAGGTGTCAAAGAGCAAGCACACCTATCTCAAAAAAAGAACAAATGCCCAAACAACTCATGCTATTTTGTGAAGTCTTTGATGTGCCAAGTATATGTAAAGCATAATTGATTATAAACTCAACAAGTCACAAAATCAATTAGCTTTAAAGTATAACCTGTTATCTACTAAAAAAACTCACATAATCAATTTTTTGTGTTATGAATTCTAACTTCTTCATTTTCCATGCATGAATTGCATAAATGGAAAGGCATAAGAGAATAAAATTACATTTGTCACGTTGTCTTTCTCACCCTTTCTTAGCTACACACCTATTTACCGATGTTTCGTGCTTTTTCATGCCTTCCTTTCCTTGCACACACGAATCCAAACACTAAACACACCTCCAAATTTATCTTGATCTACAATTACTAAGAGGTAGGGAAGTTTTTCACACTAAATTTGTATACAACTCTCAGGCTTCTCAAAGCATCATGTTCCAAAATTTTAATAAAAATGAAAACTTCATTTACATATATTGGATATTTCATGCGTTTGATGATGAAGCCATTGAAGCTACGGTGAAAAGAAAACTAATTTTTCAACAAGAGTTTGAAAAAAATTTAAGGTGGAAAAGTGTCCGTGTAGATATGTATTAAAGATCTCATATAAATTAGATATACAATTGAATAATCTCATATCGATTAAATCTTAAATTAAACTTCTTAATTTTTAATCTTCACAGTTTTCTTGATCATTAAGTGCTATTTAAGTTTGAGGTACCTATTTGTCTTTTTTATATATATATATATTTCCTACAACAGAAAACGTTATCATATTTTAACTCAGGAGTCTAGAACCCAGTATGAGTAGGATGGAACACTGGTTTTATTTAAAGCACTAGATGCATCATGCATCACCATACATGACTACATTTCACAGTCATACACATTACTTGGATATTGCTCCAGGCATGGCCAAGAAACCTTTAAGTTCTTCAGAACCAGAATTAAAGCACCAACCATGATCTATATGGGGATTGGGATAAGGAGCACAGAAGTTTCCAGTTCCTTTGTTGATGCATTGTTCATGAGATTGACATAAGTTGGGATGTTCATCTATCATCTTTGCCATAGATGATGAAAGTCCACTTCGACTAACGCAGTAACCCATATCTGGTCCATAAATGACACAGCTACAATCACTTGACCCACATGGTGGCCTCTGAAACTGTGAACAACTACCTGAACAGTCTACAGCTTCTATGTTCTTCATCGAAAACATTACTAAAACTGAAATTTCAGAGTCAGAAGAAATGAAGTATGTATAATAATATTGTGTAGATCTCAAATATATAAACAGAAATGATGAAGAATGGGAAGTTACATACTGGAAGTTGCAAGCAAGAAGAGAGCCAAAGGAGCAACCCTAACATAACCCATTCTTTGAT
>Ga0123342_1009208_pt1 | contig 11960 bp, 12 predicted proteins | sample Turbeawhitnodule_FD_89960 | JGI IMG/M metagenome (GOLD analysis project Ga0123342, IMG submission 89960) | Root nodule microbial communities of legume samples collected from Mexico - Turtle bean Mexico white nodule | ecosystem: Host-associated > Plants > Roots > Nodule | place: Mexico: Nepantla... | reverse complement strand
GGTGAGTTCTGTAAGCAGTTTTATACCTATCCTCATCCTCATCCTTGGAAGCTCTGTTTCTATCTGTCTGTTTCTGTTTTGGTCTTCTAAGGAGGCCTCTTTGCATTGTGCAATAGGTTTTTTGTAGTTTCACTTGTAGTCTAGTTGTTAGAGTAATGGTGCAGCTGGAAGAATGTTAGGTTGCAGGGTTACTTAACTGTTTAAGTTCCTTTTTATAAGGGTTGGAGCATCTTTAAAGTCCATTTTATTGATTTAATTCTTTGTAGATAAAAAAAATAGTTACAATAGGAAACCTCCAAGTTTCATCCTTCTTAACCAATATAAAGGGAGAAAAGGAAAGAAGAGTAGAGAAGAAAAGAGAAGGGACTTGTGCTAGGAACAACAAGTCCTTGATCTCGCATATCTTGATCCATCCTCTCAATTTGCTATTTCTGGTTGAGGGTATTTATAAGGCTTAACAAGTTCATAACCAGGTGCTAGAGGGAACGGCAAAAACTTGTCCATAAGTGTTAAAAATACAGCTAGTTTAGAGCAAGCATGATTTTTTTTTTATAGAAGTTTTCATGTTAGGCATCACTATGCAACTTGACATCTCAGCTAGGTTGTAGAGTAAGCATGATTTTGAAAATGCAAGAAGTACAATTTTGCAATGGCTTGTGAGTGTAGTGCATTCTTCTCAAATGATGAAATTGAACCTGACCATGACGTTTTTATCGCTCCTCATAGATTAATCATTGATTTCTTAGATAAAACTTCAAGGTAAAATTATTGTAATCTAAAATGTGAGGCCATAATGTAGACAACCATGTAGCACCAAGCCCAAAATAAACATCCGTACTGGTAGTAGTAAACAGGCAACAATAAGGAATGTCCCTTGACTTTTATCTCCATTCAACAACCAAAGTATTTCCATTTCCTACCTATACCTTAAAGTTAGGAAAAGGGGGTCTGTTGGTAATTTCAAGTAATGAGCTAATCTTGGCTAAAAAAGATTATTAGAGCTACCACTATCCAATTGGACCTGTGTTTGGCATACCATTCACACAACCTTAAACCAGAAGCTCCCTTTTAAGGCATTGTAATAGACTTGGTTCAGACAGAAACAGGGAAACAAAAATTTTCAGGTTCATCAGGAGGGTCAGTGTGTGATTCAATAGATTCCTCATTCTCTTCTAGCTGCATTAACAAGTATAGTTTATTGGGACGTTTGTGAGAGGGAGAAAACTTGTCATCACAAGTAAAACATAATGCCTTGCCTGTACAGTTGCATTTCATATGAAATCATGGAAACAACCTCTCTATCTTAATGGATCACATCAATTGCTAATCCTTGTTCATCGGAAATATGATAATAATCAAAATTTTGTTCATCCATACAACTTTATTACAATGCAATATTTATAATAACAAATTAACCATATCATCATTGAATTTGTTTTCTTAGTGTGCACATCAGGTTCCATTTCTTCCTCTGCTGTAGCTTGGGTCCAAGACTTAACAAAAGACTCTTTTTGTCTCTTCTTCATTGGAATCATTTTCTAGGGTGTTTCTCCCTGCACCCAACAAATGACTTCCTACTCCCCATCATTCTCGAAAAAGATTATTTTACCCCTTTTAAAAATGACTTTCATATTATTCTTTCAAGAATATTTCCAGAACATACTTTTCGGAGTATATTTTATGAATTCTGGACCATTTTGGAATATAAAATAAGGGTTCAAGAAAAGATGTTCTAGAATGATTTTTTGCCTTCCAGATTTCCTATTTTGGAAACACACTTAGCTTATGGAACCCTTGTTCCAGAAACACCTTTTGCTTACGAAACTGTTATTCCAAAATCATCCAAAATCTGCAATTTTATTCTAGGTCCATATTGCGCTGAAAACATTCACACCAGTACTTTCATATGTTGTTTCACCCAGGTAAGCAGGCACGTCCATAAACAAATAAAAAAAGAGAAGATACGGGGAAGAAAAGCCAGGACGTTTTATTTTCAAAAAACAGTTTTGTTCACTCTCGGTCTGGGACTTACTACGCCTTACTCCTTGGATATTTTGGTATAAACTTTTTACCAGACAATCGTCACTATGTCTATTACATTTTGGCTGAGAATTGAGCCCTTGATTCGTCCCACAAGATTAACAATAAATATTTTATTCATCACTGCCAGGATGAAAGGAAGGTTCATTTGTGTGTGAAACTGTTTGATTTTTTCGTGGGTGAATACTCATCCATTTGACCTGCAATTTGTCGTGTTTTGTTCCAAATTCAGTAGAGATTCTTACGTGGAATTTCAGGAAAAAACCATTTCTGGAGAATTTTTCCGAAATTTGGCGCAAACCAAGGCTATCATTTACCAAAACTTGTGAAATTTCGCCCTACTTTCAGCAATTTTATTTTGGGTTCGTATTACGCTGAAAAAATTCAAAAGAGTACCTTCATATGTTGTTTGCACCCAGGTAAGGAGGCACGTCCATAAAATATCACAAAAAGAAGATACGGGGAAGAAAAGCCAGGACGTTTTGTTTTCAGAAAACCAAGTTATTTCACTCTCGGTTTGGGATTTACTACGCCTTACTGCTTGGGTATTTTGGTCTGAAAATTTTACCAGACGTTCATCACTGTTTCTATTGAGTTTTGGCTAAGATTTCAGCCCCAGATTCGTCCAACAAGATTGGCAAAAAGTTTTTTATTCATCACTGCCAGCGCAGAAAGGAAGGTTCTTTTGTGTGTGAAACTGTTTCAATTTTTTTGTGGGTGAATACTCATCCGTTTAACCTGAAATTTTTCGCGTTTTGTCCAAAATTTAGTGGAGATTCTTCCGTGGAATTTTAGGAAAAAACTATTTCGGGAGAATTTTTCAGAAATTTTGCGCAACCCAAGGCTATCATCTACCAAAACTTGTGAATTTTAGCCTTACTATCTGCAATTTTATTCTGGGTTCATATTGCGCTGAAAAAATTCATACAAGCACTTTCATATGTTATTTGCACCCAGGTAAGTAGGCACGTCCATAAACAAATCACAAAAAGAAGATATGGGGAAGAAAAGTCAAGACGTTTTGTATTCGAAACACTAGCTTTGTTCACTCTCGATCTAGGATTTACTATGCCTTACTTCTTGGGTATTTTTGTTTGAAATTTTTACCAGACGTTCGTCACTGTGTCTATTGACTTTTGACTGAGATTTGTGCCCCAGATTCGTCCCACAAAATTGGGAATAAATATTTGATTCATCACTGCCAGGATAGAAGAAAGGTTTGTTTGTGTGTGAAACTGTTTGATTTTTTCGTGGGTGAATACTCATCCGTTTGACCTGCAATTTATTGCGTTTTGTCCCAAATTCAGTGGAGATTCTTACATGGAATTTCAGGAAAAAAAACTATTTCGGGAGAATTTTTCAAAAATTTGGCGCAAACCAAGGCTATCCACTACCAAAACTTGTTAAATTTCGCTCTACTTTCTACAATTTTATTATGGGTCCATGTTGCACTGAAAAAATTCAAACAAGTACTTTCATATGTTGTTTGCACCTAGGTAAGGAGTCACTTCCATAAACAAATCACAAAAAGAAGATATGGGGAAGAAAAGCCAGGACTTTTTTTCTTCAGAAAACTAGTTTTTTTCACTCTCAGTCTGGGACTTACTACGCCTTACTCCTTGGGTATTTTGGTCTGACAATACCTGACGTTTTTCACTTTGTCTATTGAGTTCTAGCTGAGATTTGAGTCCCAGATTTGGCCCACAAGATTGGCAATAAGTTTTTTATTCATCACTGCCAGCGCTGAAAGTAAGGTTCATTGGTGTGTGAAACTTTTTGAATTTTTTCGTGGGTGAATACTCATCCGTTTGACCTGAAATAGTTCGCATTTTGTCCCAAATTCAGTCGAGATTCTTACGTGGAATTTCAGGAAAAAACTATTTCGGTTGAATTTTTAGAAATTTGGCGCAAACCAAGGCTATCATCTACAAAAACTTCTGAAATTTCGCCCTACTTTCTACAATTTTATTATGGATTCATATTGCGCTGAAAAAATTCACACAAGTATTTTCATATGTTTTTTGCACGCAGGTAAGCAGGCACGTCCATAACCAAATAACAAAAGGAAGATACAGGGAAGAAAAGTCAGGACATTTTGTTTTCAGAAAATAACTCTCGGTCTGGGATTTACTATGCCTTACTCCTTGGGTATTTTTGTCTGAAATTTTTACCAGACAATCGTCACTGTGTCTATTGACTCTTGACTAAGATTTGAGCCCTAGATTCGTATCACAAGATTGGCAATAAATATTCTATTCATCATTGCCAGGATGAAAGAATGATTCGTTTGTGTGTGAAACTGTTTGATTTTTTCGTGGGTGAATACTCATCCGTTTGAGCTACAATTTGTTAAGTTTTGTCCCAAATTCAGTAGATATTCTTACGTGTTATTTCAGGAAAAAAATAATTTCGGTAGAATTTTTCAGAAATTTGGCGCAAACCAAGGCTATCCACTACCAAAACTTGTTAAATTTCGTCCTACTTTCGGAAATTTTATTCTGGCTTCATATTGCGCTAAAAAAATTCACACAAGTACTTTCATATGTTGTTTGCACCTAGGTAAGAAGGAACGTCCATAAACAAATCAGAAAAAGAATATACAGGGAAGAAAAGTCAGGACGTTTTGTTTTCGGAAAACCAATTTTGTTCACTCTCGGTCTGGGATTTACTATGCCTTACTCCTTGGGTATTTTGGCCTGAAATTTTTACCAGACGGTCGTCGTTGTGTCTATTGACTGAGATTTGAGCCCAGATTTGTCCCACAAGACTAGCAATAAGTTTTTTATTCATCACTGCCAATGCTGAAAGGAAGGTTCGTTTGTGTGTGAAACTGTTTGATTTTTTTCGTGGGTGAATACTCATCCAGTTAACCTGAAATTTGTCGCGTTTTGTCTCAAATTTAGTGGAGATTCTTACGTAAAATTTCAAGAAAAACTATTTTAGGAGAATTTTTAAGAAATTTGGCGCAAACCAAGACTATCCTCTATCAAAACTTGTTAAATTTCGCTCTACTTTCTGCAATTTTATTCTGGGTATGTATTGCGCTGAAAAAATCCAGACAAGTACTTTCATATGTTGTTTGCACCCAGGTAAGGAGGTACGTCCATAAACAAATCACAAAAAGATGATACCAGGAAGAAATCAGGATGTCGTTTTCGGAAAACCAGTTTTGTTCACTCTCGGTCTGGGACTTACTACGCCTTACTTCTTGGGTATTTTGGTCTAAACTTTTTACTAGACGATCGTCACTGTGTCTATTGCATTTTGGCTGAGATTTAAGCCCCAGATTCGTCCCACAATATTGACAATAAATATTTTATTCATCACTGCCAGGATGAAAGGAAGGTTCGTTTGTGTGTGAATCTGTTTGATTTTTTCGTGGCTGCATACTCATCCGTTTGACCTAGAATTTGTCGCGTTTTGTCCCAAATTCAGTAGAGATTCTTACGTCGAATTTCAGGAAAAACCTATTTCGGGAAATTTTTTCATAAATTTGGCGCCAACCAAGGATATCCTCTATCAAATCTCTTGAAATTTCGCTCTACATTCTGCAATTTGAGCCCCAGATTCGTCCCACAAGACTAGCAATAAGTTTTTTATTCATCACTACCAGTGCTGAAAGGAAGGTTCGTTTGTGTGTGAAACTGTTTGATTTTTTCGTGGGTGAATACTCATCCGTTTAACCTGAAATTTTTCGCGTTTTGTCTCAAATTCAATGGAGATTCTTATGTAAAATTTCAGAAAAAAACTATTTCGGGAGAATTTTTCATAAATTTGCGCAAACCAAGGCTATCCTGTATCAAAACTTGTTAAATTTTGCCCTACTATCTTCAATTTTATTATGGGTCCGTATTGCGCTGAAAAAATTCAGACAAGTACTTTCATGTGTTGTTTGCACCCAGGTAAGGAGGCACGACCATAAACAAATAACAAAAAGATGATACCAGGAAGAAATCAGGACGTTGTTTTCGGAAAACCAGTTTTGTTCACTCTCGGTCTGGGACATACTACGCCTTACTCCTTGGGTATTTTAGTTTGAAATTTTTACCAGACGGTCATCACTGTGTCTATTGCATTTTAGCTGAGATTTGAGCCCCAGATTCGAACCACAAGATTGGCAATAAGTTTTTTATTCATCACTGCCAGCGTTGAAATGAAGGTTCGTTTGTGTGTGAAACTGTTTGATTTTTTTTGTGGGTGAATACTCATCCGTTTGACCTGAAATTTGTCATGTTTTGTCCCATACGTGGCATTTCAGGAAAACACTATTTTGGGACAATTTTTTTATAAATTTGGCGCAAACCAAGGTTATACTCTACCAAAACTTGTGAAATTTCGCCAAACTTTCTGCAATTTTATTCTGGGTCTTTATTGCGCTAAAAAATTCACACAAGTACTTTCATATATTTTTTACAACCAGGTAAGCAAGCACGTCCATAAACAAATAAAAAAAGAAGATACGGGGAAGAAAAGACATGACGTTTTATTTTCGGAAGATCAGTTTTGTTCACTCTCGGTCTGGGACTTACTACGCCTTACTCCTTGGGTAATTTGGTGTAAAATTTTTACCACACGGATGTCACTGTGTCTATTGCGTTTTGGATGAGATTTCAGCCCCAGATTCGTCCAACAAGATTGGCAAAAAGTTTTTATTCATCACTGCCAACGTTGAAAGGAAGGTTTGTTTGTGTGCGAAACTGTTTTATTTCTTTCATGGGTGAATACTTATCCGTTTGACCTGAAATTTGTCGCGTTTTGTCCCAAATTCAATGGAGATTCTTACGTGGATTTTTTCGGGAGAATTTTTCAGAAATTTGGCGCAAACCAAGGCTACCAAAACACTTGAAATTTAGCCCTACTTTCTGCAATTTTATTCTGGGTTCATATTGCGCTGAAAAATTTCACACATGTACTTTCATATGTTGCTTGTACCCAGGTAAGGAGGCACGTGCATAAACAAATCAGAAAAAGAAGATACGGGGAAGGAAAGTCAGGACGTTTTGTTTTCGGAAAACAAATTTTGTTCACTCTCGGTCTGGGATTTACTACGCCTTACTCCTTGGGTATTTTGGTCTGAAATTTTTACCAGACGGTCGTCATTATGTCTATTGACTTTTGGCTGAGATTTGAGCCCCAGATTCTTCCCACAAGATTGACAATAAAATTTTTATTCATCACTGTCAGCGCTGAAAGGAAGGTTCGTTTCTGTATGAAACTGGTTGATTTTTTTCGTGGGTGAATACTCATCCGTTTAATCTGAAATTTGTTGCGTTTCGTCCCAAATTCAGTTGAGATTCTTACGTGGAATTTCAGGAATAAACTATTTCGGGAGTATTTTTCAGAATTTTTGTTCAAACCAAGGCTATCCTCTACCAAAACTTCTGAAATTTGGCCTTACTTTCTGCAATTTTATTCTTGGTGCGTATTGTGCTGAAAAAATTCAGACAAGTACTTTCATATGTTGTTTGAACCCAGGTAAGGAGGCATGTCCATAAAGGAATCACAAAAAGAGGATACGAAAAAGAAAATCCAGGATGTTTTGTTCCTTGGGTATTTTGGTCTGAAATTTATACCTGACGTTCGTCATTGTGTCTATTCAGTTTTGGCTGAGATTTGAGCCCCATATTCGTCCCACAAGAGTGGCAATAAATTTTATATAGATCACTGCCAGGGTTGAAAGGAAGGCTCGTTTGTGTGGGAAACTGTTTGATTTTTTTCGTGGGTGAATACTCCTCCGTTTGACCTGAAATTTGTGGCGTTTTGTTCCAAATTCAATGGAGATTCTTACGTAAAATTTCAGAAAAAACAATTTCGGGATAATTTTTCAGATATTTTCGTGCAAACCAAGGTTATCCTTTACCAAAACTTGTGCAATTTCGCCTTACTTTCTGCAATTTTTATTTTGCGTCCGTATTGCGCTGAAAAAATTCACGCAAGTACTTTCATATGTTGTTTGCACCCAAGTAAGGAGGCACATCCATAAGCGAATCACAAAAAGAAGATACGGGGAAGAAAATCTAGGACGTTTTAATTTCGAAAAACCAGTTTTGTTCATTCTCTGTCTGGGATTTACTACGCCTTACTCCTTGGGTGTTTTGGTATGAAATTTTTACCAGACGTTCGTCACTGTGTCTATTGAATTTTGGCTGAAATTTGAGCCCTATATTCGTCCCATACTATTAGCAATAAATTTTATATTGATCATTGTCAGGGCTGAAAGGAAGGTTCGTTTGTGTGTGAAACTGTTTGATTTTTTTCGTGGTTGAAGACTCCATCGTTTGATCTGAAGTTTGTCACGTTTTGTCCCTAATTCAGTGGAATTTCAAGAAAAAATTATTCCGGGAGAATTTATTCACAAATTTTCACAAATTCAGTTTTGTTCACTCTCGGTCTCGAACATACTACGCCTTACTCCTTACGTGTTTTGGTCTGAATTTTTTACCAGACGTTCGTCACTGTGTCTATTGAGTTTTGGTTGAGATTTGAGCCCCATGTTCATCCCACAGGATTGGCAATAAATTTTTTAATGATCACTACCAGGGCTGAAAGGAGGGTTCGTTTGTGTGTGAAACTGTTTGATTTTTTTCGTGGGTGAATACACATCCGTTTCACCTGAATCTTGTTGCATTTTGTCCCAAATTCAGTGGATATTCTTACGTGGAATTTAAGGAAAAAACTATTTCGAGAAATTTTTTGAGAAATTTTCCTGCAAACCAAGGCTATCCTCTACCAAAACTTGTGAACTTTCACCCTACTCTCTGCAATTTTTATTGTGCGTCCATATTGCTCTGAAAAAATTCACGCAAGTACTTTCATATGTTTCTTGCACCCACGTAAGCAGGTACGTCAATAAACGAATCACAAAAAGAAGATACGGGGAAGAAAAGCCAGGACATATTGGTTTTGGAAAACCAGTTTTATTCACTCTTGGTCTGGGACTTACTATGCCTTACTCCTTGGGTATTTTCGTATGAAATTTTTACCAAACGTTCGTCACTGTGTGTATTGAGTTTGGGCTGATATTTGAGCCCCATATTCGTCCCACAATATTAGCAAGAAATTTTTTATTGATCACTGCCAGGGCTGAAATGAAGGTTCGTTTGTGTGTGAAACTGTTTGATTTTTTTTCGTGGGTGAATACTCATCTGTTTGACTTGATATTTGTGGCGTTTTGTCCCAAATTCAGTGGACATTCGTACGTGTAATTTTACGAAAAAAATATTTCGGGATAATTTTTCAGAAATTTTCGTGCAAACCAAGGCTATCCTCTACCAAAACTTGTGAAATTTCGCCCTATATTGCGTTGAAAAAATTCACGCAAGTATTTTCATGCGTTCGTCACTGTGTCTATTGAGTTGAGGCTGAGATTTGAGACCCATATTCGTCCCACAAGATTGGGAAGAAATTTTTTATTGATCACTGCTAGAGCTGAAAGGAAAGTTCATTTCTGTCTGAAACTGTTTGATTTTTTTCATGGGTGAATACTCATCCGTTAGACCTGATTTTGGTGGTGTTTTGTCCCAAATTCAGTGGAAATTCCTACGGGAAATTTCAGGAAAAAACTATTTCAGGAGAATTTTCCAGAAAGTTACGTGCAAACCAAGGCTATCATCTACCAAAACTTGTGCAATTTCGCCCTAGTTTCTGCAATTTTTATTCTGCGTCAATATTGCATTGAAAAAATTCACGCAAGTACTTTCATATGTTTTTTGCACCAATGTAAGAAGGAACGTCCATAAAGGAATCACAAAAAGAAGATACGGGAAAGAAAAGCCAAGACATTTTGTTTGCGGAAAACCAATTTTCTTCACTCTCTGTCTGGGACATACTACGCCTTACTCTTTGGGTGTTTTGGTATGAAATTTTTACTAGACGTTCGTCACTATGTCTATTGAGGTGGAGTTGAGATTTGAGACCCATATTCGTCCTATAAGATTGGCAAGAAATATTTTATAGATCACGGTCAGGGCTGAAAGGAAGGTTCGTTTGTGTGTGAAACTGTTTGATTTTTTTCGTGGGTGAATACATCTCCGTTTGACCTGAAATTTGTGTTTTGTTCGAAATTCAGTGGAGATTCTTACGTTGAATTTCAGGAAAAAATATTTCGGGAGAATTTTTGTGAAATTTTCGTGCAAACCAAGCCTATCCTCTACCAAAACTTGTGCAATTTCGCCCTACTCTCTGCAATTTTTATTGTGCGTCCTTATTACCCTGAAAAAAATTCATGCAAGTAGTTTTATATGTTGTTTGCACCCAGGTAAGGAGGCACGTCCATAAACGAATCACAAAAAGAAGATACGGGGAAGAAAAGCCAGGACATTTCTTTTTCGGAAAACCAATTTTGTTCGCTCTCGGTCTCGGACATACTACGCCTTACTCCTTGGGTGTTTTGGTCTGAATTTTTTACTAGACGTTCGTCACTCTGTCTATTGAGTTTTGGTTGAGATTTGAGCCCCAGGTTCATCCCACAGGATTGACAATAAATTTTTTAATGATCACTGCCAGGGCTGAAAGGAAGGTTCGTTTGTGTATGAAATTGTTTGATTTTTTTCGTGGGTGAATACACATCCGTTTCACCTGAAATTTGTCGCGTTTTGTCCCAAATTCAGTGGATATTCTTACGTGGAATTTCAGGAAAAAATTATTCCGGGAAATTTTTTGAGAAATTTTCCTGCAAACCAAGGCTATCCTCTACCAAAACTTGTGAAATTTCGCCATACTTTTTGCAATTTTTATTCTGCATCCGTATTAAACTGAAAAAATTCACGAAAGTACTTTCTTATGTTGTTTGCACCCAGGTAAGGAGGCACGTCCATAAAGGAATCACAAAAAGAAGATACGGGGAAGAAAAGCCAGGACGTTTTGTTTTCGGAAAACTAGTTTTGTTTACTCTTGGTCTGGGACTTACTACGCCTTACTCCTTTGGTGTTTTGGTATGAAATTTTTACCAGACGTTCGTCACTGTGTCTATTGAGTTTGGGCTGATATTTGAGCCCCATATTCATCCCACAATATTAGCAAGAAATTTTTTATTGATCACTGTCTGGGCTGAAAGGAAGGTTCGTTTGTGTGTGAAATTGTTTGATTTTTTTCGTGATTGAATAGTCATTCGTTTGACCTGAAATTTGTGGCGTTTTGTCCCAAATTCACTGGAGATTCTTACGTGGAATTGCAGGATATAACTATTTTGGGAGAATTTTTCATAAATTTTCATGCAAACCAATGGTATCCTCTACTAAAACTTGTGAAATTTGACCCTACTTTCTGCAATTTTTATTCTGCGTCCGTATTGCGCTGAAAAAATTCACGTAAGTACTTTCATATGTTTTTTGCACCCAGGTAGGGAGGCACGTCCATAAGGGAATCACAAAAAGAAGATACGGGAAAGAAAAACCAGGACATTTTGTTTTCGGAAAACCAGTTTTCTTCACTCTCGGTCTGGGACATACTACGCCTTACTCCTTGGGTGTTTTGGTATGAAATTTTTACCAGACGTTCGTCACTGTGTCTATTGCGTTTTTGGATGAGATTTGAGCCCCAGATTCGTCCCACAAGATTGGAAATAAGTTTTTATTCATCACTGCCAGCATTGAAAGGAAGGTTTGTTTGTGTGTGAAACTGTTTGATTTTTTTCGTTGGTGAATACCCATCCGTTTGACTTGAAATTTGTCGCGTTTTGTCCCAAATTCAGTGGAGATTCTTACATGGCATTTTAGGAAAAATTATTTTGGGAGAATTTTTCATAAATTTGGCGCAAACCAAAGCTATACTCTACCAAAACTTGTGAAATTTTGCCCTACAGCCTGAGGTTTGAGATTCAGATTCAGCATCTTGTCTTTTGGAGATCTTTTGTATATCATCCAAGAGATCCTCGGCATTAAGGACAGCATCTTTGACCTTAAGCAGCCAGTTTCTGACAT
>Ga0123342_1009207_pt1 | contig 11961 bp, 12 predicted proteins | sample Turbeawhitnodule_FD_89960 | JGI IMG/M metagenome (GOLD analysis project Ga0123342, IMG submission 89960) | Root nodule microbial communities of legume samples collected from Mexico - Turtle bean Mexico white nodule | ecosystem: Host-associated > Plants > Roots > Nodule | place: Mexico: Nepantla... | reverse complement strand
TTGGTGAGTTCTTGATTATAGAACATTGATCCATTTCTATCTTAAAGTGCCTATCTCATATCCAACTCAAGATGATTCCTAAGAATGTCAAGAATCATTCATATTGTGCTAGTGGAATCATATCACTCATGGTCCACCAATTTGACCCAAGAGCCGAGCTGACCTGCCTATGGCTAGTACTAAGGACCGACCATTGAGCGTTGAGCTTTGAGCGTGCTGGTCCAGTACAATTATGATCATTATAATTATAAACAAAAGCAAGCATATATGGTAAGCTAACATAATTGATTAAATAATATAAAACTATACAAAATTATTTAGCAAGTTTTATTAATTGCCTAAAAAAAAACTCAAACTTTTATTACTAGATGATTTTTTGAAAAATAGTATTAACTTTGAATGTACGAGATTAATACTTATTTTATCCATTGTGTTATATTGTGTCATCAAATTATTGAACGATTCTAATAACAACTAGAAACCTACTTAATGAAAATTTGAGCCTGGTGATTAGTTGAAAAATATAGATTTAACAAAATATATTTTCATAAACATTTCTCAACAAGTTTCTTTTGATGAAATACAAAGGTCGTATCATCAACATCTTATAACAAAATAGTCAAATAGACATATTTGAAAACTCAATTTAAAGTGCTTAATGAATAAAATTACGAAATTGTAGATGATAAGAATTTAAACGCAAAATTGAAATTGTTTGAAGGTAAATGCAAGAATTTAAATGTGCTAGAATTTAAAAGGTCGAAATCAACTCAAAGAAAATAAGCACAAAATAATCATGCTCTGAATACCATATTATGTGAATTAATTTTAGAATTGCACATTTTTAATTGGTTGCCCTTCACTAGTGCAGAAAGACAAAACAAGTTGGGCTATTTTACTTTTATAAGGGCGGCTATATACCCGCACTTGATCAGCACACATTCTTAAATTGAAGATTTACAAGTGCGGCTATTTAGCCGCATTCGTAAATGCAATTTATAAATGCGGCTATGGTAAATAGCCGCATTCTTATTTATTTTATTTTAAAAAAATTAAAACCCTAAACCTTAAGGCAGCAATAGCGGTGGCAGCAGCAACAACAAAGCAAATACTGCATAGCAAAAACCCAGACAGCAGGCAATGAAGCAGTGGTGGCCTTCGTCAATGCAAGAAAACAAATAGATAAGAGAAATGAAAAAATATATATAAACCAATGGTGCAGAAGAAAGAGAACTAGAAACGAACTTACAATGGCACAAAGAAGACAATGAAGGCTCGTAGAAAATGAGAGGAAACACGAGAGCAGAAACAAAAGAGAAAATGAAGTGTCAAAGAAGCCTTCATCAATGCAAGAAAACAAACAAATAAGTGAAACGAAAAAAATTTATAAACCATTGGTGAAGAAGAAAGAGAGCGAATCGAAACGAACTTACAATGGTACGAGAACACAATGAAACTCGCAGAAGAAGAAAGGAACACTAGAGCAGAAGCAAAGAGAAAACGCGAAGCGCCAAAAAGAAAGAAAGTATGAAAGCGTAAGTGGCGCGCTTCAAAATTAGGGTAAAAAATGATTTAAGAATTCGGCTATTAGTAATAGCCGTATTCTTAAATCATGTGCTTTGATTTACGAATGCGGCTATTATAAATAGCTGCATTCGTAAATGATGCGCTTTGATTTAAGAATGTGGCTATTACAAATAGCCGAATTCGTAAATGAAATTAATTTAAAAAATGTCACTGCGTTTTAAATGACAGCAGCTAAACTTAAAACCGCATTAAATAAATAGTCATTCTTTATACATTTTGTGTTAGTGCTTGTTTATGATTTTGAGATTAGCAATCTAAGGTGAGAACCCTAAGAAGATTTCCATTGGACACGAACTTAACTAAGTGGTTAAGTAAGTGTGAAGGTTCACTTCATATGGGCAAAGAGAAAAGACAATTATAAGGTGACAAATGATGCAGCAAAATTAAAGATAAGGAACAATTAAAGAAGAAGAACAAAGTAAAGAAAAAAATTAAAGATTAGAAGAAGACATGTATGGAATGGAAGGAGGTTGTAAATAAAAGATAAAAGAGGAAGGGATGAAGAGATCTTATGGGAAGAAAGGAAGTCACACCACTTGGAGCAGAGGGACTTTAAGATGAGTGATGCAGGAGCAGCCACTCGAAATATTACCCACCCGAGATAAGACCCATATAACTTGAGCCGCCACTTAAAATATTACCCACCCAAGATAAGACCCAACATGAGAGCTCAAAAGTCTCACAAAATCACTCTTGCGGAGTTTCTTTACTGTTCAAAATCAAGTTGTGAATACATGAGGCAAGGCACCCTATTTATAGGAATGAGTGTCTTGATGGGCAAGATGGGAAAAGGTAAAATGGACAAAGGGAGAGGGGTTGCCTAAGGTGTTAACCGTGGTCAAAATCACACCTTTAGGCACATATTCTAGAAGGTAGGTTAAAAACCCTAATTCTAGGTGCCTTGTCTTGAAAAAGTGGGTTTGGTACAAGCCCATTTTGCTAAGTACACTCCTTTTTATGCTATGTGAACCTACTCTAGCCTATTTTGCTATTTGGACCCCTAAAGTAAGCCCAATTTATTTACAAACATGTTTTTCTCTTTTAAAAAGACCAGAAGAAAGAACATTTGGTGTTCTGGTCTATGCCTAGTTCTTCTTCTAGTGAGATTCGTCTGATCTTTGGTGGGATCTTAACTTGATTGTTGAGATGACTGCTCACAGTGTAAATTGTCTCTTGTGTCCTTGGTCATCTTCTTGACTACTTGGATTGTATCAATCCTCAACTCTCTTAGTCAGGCCAGTTACATCAGGCACAAATTTCACGACTCAATTAAATCATATATATTTGTGTTTACCTTACCAAGTGATCATATCCTAGTTCTTGCATTTAATCAACAAATATTGATCCAAGGTAGAAACTTAGTTCTAAAATTGTTTGATAAAATATTATAGTATGTATTTACATACTAGCTCTCTCAAAACTCTTAGATTTTCAATATTTCTTTAAAATAATTGCATGTCCTTCAGGTTTCTTTGTTCTTATTTTATGTTTTTAGATTATATTTGTATTTTCTCCAAAACAATAGAGTTTTTTAAAAAAAAGTCTTAAAATGACTTCTTGTAGCTTTTATTTTGCTTGAATTGTCTAATTTAATGTTTTGACCTTTTGAATTGCTAATTTGGAGTTACGATTGACCTAAGAATCATTGAAGAAGTTGTTGAAGAAGGGAGACATGGAAAGTGGGTGCTAAATTGATGAAAAAATGCAGAAATGGGCTTTATAAGGTTAACCCTTCGCCGAAAACAAACAGTGGACAGTCAACAATACCAATAACTAGTTCTAGACGATCAATGGTGCTTGAAAATAGAAACTTGTATAAGTTAGTTAGGATGCAATCTGGAATTGGGGGCATTAACTGCTAAAGCTTAAATTGATTCCAATGTAGAAACTCTATAAATAGAATTGATTACATAGAGAAAGAAAAAAAATATTAGAGATAGATAGGGAGTTCGACAGTGAAGTATATTAGTTTAGTTTTCTATTGTTCGTTTTCTGTTTTTGACATTTCTATTTCTAATAAAAGTTCTTTGTCTTCTACGTTTTTCCCATCGTTTCTTCTTCTCTTTATGTTCTAGGTTTTGTTATCATTGTTCAAAATTGAATTTAGTTTTGGAAATGGGTAACAGTGACATGAAAATCATGTTAGACAATGCTCTATATTGGTGTTTTCTTCTTCAAAATCTTTTTGAGAACTCTTTTTTCGATTGAAAGTAGTTTTTTAAGATTTCAGATTTGGGTCTCTTGTGAATTGAAGACAAAGATTACTAACCATGGTTTTTGTTCCCTTTTTTTTATTCCAAACCTGAATTTCGCTTTTCCCATTTTCAATTCATCTTAATTATTGTATGTTTGATTTTTGTACTTTACATTTCTAGTTTACAAGTTTTTCTCAATTCAATCACATTTTAATTCATTCTCATTTACATTTTCTATGATGTCCTGTTTTACGTTTATGCAATTTACCTTTCCAATAATTTACTTTCTCAACACTTTATATTTTTGCAATTTACCGTTTTGTAATTTACTTTCTTTGCACTTTTTTTTCCAACACTTTAATTTTCTGCACTTTACCTTTCAAGCAACTTATGTTTCTTGTCATTTACGTTTTTCTGCAATTTATGTTACTATTCATCTTCACTTTCCCATTAGACAATTTGTTAATTAATTGTTCTCAGATTGTTTAATAGTTAAGCGAAGGTCATATAGCATAGGTAATGTTAGACGGTTTAGTTCGTGATTACATGCTATATTTTCCAACATGATTATTTACAAATTTTCTGCATAATTCATTGGGCATAAACTTCATTAGACGTTCTTATTCGCGACCGCATGTTAGATATTCTATTGTAGTTACAATTTGCATGTTTATAATTTTCTGTCTAGACTTCACTGCTACTCTTCTTTTTTTACATTTTTATTTCAATTCCAATTTCCCCCTTGTTAATTTGTGAAGAAAATAATATTAAACAATGGATCCAATTAACATGTTTAGGAGGTTGACCATATATTAAATTAGGAGGAAACTTAGTATTTTATTTGAAAAATTGAACGCGACTAAGCAATTATCACTCTCTTTCTTGAATTAGTACAAATGATAATAACATGTAATAAAATTCAATGTTTTAAGTGTCTTGGTAGAGGTCATGTAGCATCTCAATGTCCCAATAGAATAATTATGATCTTAAGGGGAAAAGATGAATATAGTAGCCAAGATGAAGAAACTAGTGACAATGTAGCTTCAAATAAAGAGAAGAGTGGGGGAGCATATCCTTGTGAGGGATAATTATTGATGATCTGTAGAACCCTCAACAATCAACCTAATGTGAAACAGGAGTCACAAAGAGAAAACATTTTCCATACAAGATGTAAAGTTTTAGAAAACGCTTATTCTCTCATTGTTAATAGTTGTTCTTGCTGCAACTGTTGTAGCATTAGGCTGGTTAAAAAACTTAACCTTCCAGTTATTTCCCACCCTAAGCCTTCTAAATTATAGTGGTTAAATGAAAAGGGGGATTTAACTTTCAATAAAAAGGTAAAATCCAATCTTTTGTGGGTAACTATAATGATAATATTCTATATGACATAGTAGCCATGGAAGATTGTCATATCTTATTGGGAAGGCCTTGGAAAATTGACAAGAAAACTACTCACAATGGCCTTACCAACGAGATTACTTTTACCCATCATAATAAAAAGTTTGTACTATTTCCTCTAACACATTCACAAGTAGTAGAGGACCAAGTAAAAATGAAAAAAAAAAGATAGTGAAAAAAAAAGGTTCTCGAAAACCAAAGGGTAGTCCTTAGGGACAATGCTGAGGCGTGGGAGAAGAGTGCTCCTTCCCACGAGTTTATTCAGATAGAAACAAATTTAATAAAAATAATAGATTAAAAAAATTCTTCTATCTAAACAACTTCCAAGCCTCCTTCTTTGTAAAGTGGCACTTACATGCACTGCCACACTTTTAGAACCCAGTGTTTTACCTCTTGGAGTTAAAAAAACTTTTAAGAGAATTTGATGGTGTATTCTCTAAGGAAAGACTAATTGGAGTTCCACCTTCCAGGGGTATATTACATCAAATAGATTTAGTGCTTGAAGCTAGTCTACCAAATATACCAGCATACATAACTAATCCAGAACACACCAAGAACATAGAATCTCAGGTTCAGGAATTACTGGAGAAGGGTTGGGTACAAAAAATCATAAGTCCTTGTGTTGTACCTGTTTTGTTAGTGCCTGGGAAAGATGGCAAATGGAGAATGTGTTGTGATTGTAGAGCCATCAATAATATCATCATCAAATACAGGCATCCAATTCCTAGACTTGATGATATGCTTGATGAATTGCATAGGTCCATTGTGTTTTCTAAAATTGATATAAAAAGTGATTATCACCAAATTAGAATCAAAGAGGATGAGTGGGAAACTGTTTTTAAGACCAAATTTGGACTATATGAGTGGTTAGTAATGCCTTTGGTCTTATTAATGCACCTAGCACATTCATGAGGCTTGTGAATCATGTCCTTAAGGATTGTATAGGTAAATATGTACTTGCATATTTTGATGATATTCTAGTTTATAGTCTTAGTCTAGAATCACATTTATTTCATCTTAAGGAATTTTTATTAGTTCTTATGAATAATCATTTGTTTGCTAATGTAGAAAAATGTACTTTTTCTGTTGATGGTGTAATCTTTCTAGGTTCCATAGTTAATAAAAATGGGGTACATATTGACCCTCAGAAATCAAAGTCATCCAAGAGTGGCCAACACCACAGAATGAAGAAGATGTGATACAAACCAAGTTCACAAGGAGATAACCAAGGATGCACAGTACCATTCATACTATGAGAAGTCATATCAACAATCAAGTGAAAACCTCACCAAGGATCTAGCAGACCTCACCAGAAGGAGGAATTGACACAAATCAGAGCATCTTCTGTTCTTCCTACTAGTCTTCTTAAGAATAAAACAATTTGTAGATAGTTTTGGGCTTTCTTTAGGGGTCCAAATAGCAACATAAGTTACATTAGGTGCCTTTAGCATTTATAGGAGCGCTCATAGCGAAATGGGCTTGTCTCAAGCCCACTTTTTCATGACAAGGCATCTAGGTTTAGGATCTTCTAGAAGTGTAGGTTTATAGTGCGGTATTGACTTTCGTCAATGCTAGGGACGCACCTTTCATGAGCTTTTCCCATCCTACCCTTCATGCTTGTTTTCCAAGGCTCCTTCACCTATAAATAGAACACCTACCTCATTGTATTTCACATGTTAATTTTGAATAGAAAAGTTACTCTGCACAAATTGTGTGAGAAGTTTGTGAGGTTTGAATCCTCTTGGCTAGGTCTTATCTTGAGGAGTGTGAGACTCTCAAGTGGCGGCCCTTCACTCATCTTGGTGGCTACCACACCCCAAGTGGCGTGAACCACTCTCACAACTTCATAAGCTTCTCTTCCTCCACTCTTTTCAATTCATTTCTATTTCATATATGTCATTGTCTTGAATTCTTGCTCTTGGTTTTGCTTCTGTTATATGCTTATGGTTCATCATTTGGTACGACCATGACCACCATTGATGCTTACCTACTTGCCATTTCCATTCCACATTGCATCCCATCTATCACTTTATATTGATTTTTCATCTTTGCCTTTGTGAAGTGCACCTTCACACTTACTTAACCATTTGGTTAAGTTCGTGTCCAGCGGGAACCTTCCTTAAGTTTCACCATAAATTGCTAAAATCCCAACTCTAAGTAAAGTGTCACCATAAAATGGAACCATCTAAAAATCAACTCACATCTTGTGGTTATCAGAGCTTAGGTTCTTGAGATTATTTTTCTTTGAGTTGATTTGGCACTTTACTTTTCAAGCAAATTAATATTCAGCCCTTTACTTTCTTGCTTTTCAATTCAACATTTATTTTGTCGTTAGCTTTGTTTTCACTTTTGGATGATAATTTGTGTCTACTTTTGTTCTTGCCCCTTTTGCTTTGAGTCATATGTTCTTTAGTGTTTTTAGGAGTCCTTATATTTTCTTCTACTTACTTTGCTTTTAATTGTGAAAGTTTAAAAGTAATTAGAAACTTGTTTTAGTAGAAGTATATTTAAGTTCAAAACAAAAAGATTTCCCAAACTTTTTGTGATAATTAGAGGTCTATAAAAATATGCATGATCAAAACTATGGACATCTCATTTCAATAATCCAAAAACAAGTATAAAAAAAGTAAGAGAAGTTGCGCAAGCCTTTGGTTCCAACCTTTTCAAATAGCAACATTTCAAAATAGTGGGTTCATTTTTATTGGCAAATTGATTTCAACATTGTGGAATTTTTATCCTTTTGTTGGATCAATTTCTAAAGAAAGGAAAATTTCATTGTTAAAAGATTTAGTAAGTATCTTAGAGTCTTTTTGTGTGCCTTTTTCTTGCTTATCTTTCTTTAAAAGTTTTGTCATACATCTTTTCTCAAACTTGGTTTAGCTTTCTTGTTTTGTGTTTTTCTTGTTTGTCCTTTAAATTTTCCTTAAGTTTTGTTGTGGTCCTATTGAGATCAAGCGATAAGGGCTTTGTCCTTTTTTCATTTGAGAGATTTCAACACCAAGATAGACCTTTGTTGAGAGGAAAATTTCTTGTTGAGTGCTTTGTGTCCTCTCTTCTTTGTTTTACACAAGAGTGACGCAAGATTGAGGGAGAGTGATCTAACTTTTCTTTCACTAAGTTTTTGTTCACTCTTTGTATTCTATGGCTCATCTTTCTTTAGGGTAATCATCAAAACCTGAATCTCCCCAAAAGGCTTTCCTTATGGTTGAGTTGGCGACGGCAAAAAAGTCCCTAGCCCAAAAGGAGGAAGAAATGAGGCAAATGGAGGAGAGACTCCAAAGTCTTGAAACCGCACAAGTAAGACAACCAAGGAGGTGGGAGCATAGGAGAGCTTCAAGGAGTTTTACTCAATACAACAGCCATGAGGAAGAAGAAGATTGAAGAATGAATCAATATGATGAAAGGCGCCAACATCAATACCATCCTTCTAAAATTTCTTTTCCCTATGTAAAATTGCCTAGTTTTAGTGGGGAAAGTGACCCCAATATTTACTTAGGATGGGAGGATAAGGTAAAGCAAATTTTTAATGTACATGAGCTCCAAGTGGACCAAAAGGTAAAATTAGCCTCCTTAGAATTCTTAGACTATGTCATGCAGTGGTGGCATAAGACTGTAATGGACATTGGGCTAAACAAGAGGTCAGTCGTGGTCTCTTGGTATGATTTGAAAGAATGCATACAAGAATAGCATAAGGAAATGTGTAACCAACTAACCTCTTTGATTTCAGCATATGTTCCATTATGATGCATACCCAGTTAACTTTTATCATATTCATAATGCAATAAAGGAGGATTAGATATTCCTTATGCATAACAGCATGGTTAGTGCCTTTGGGAATAAGTTGCCTTGCAATAATATAGGTAATTAATCTTAAGAGTTAAATTCAGATTACCTACATGGAACCTGTTAACACTTTGAGTTGGATTCCTCACACAGCTCCTGTAGTATTGGATTTTATTAAACTCCTGAATTTCATTTGTGTTTCCTTTTCCAACCTTCCATCCAGAGTACTTGATTCCAAACACTGAGTTCCACACATCATTTGAGATTTTCAACTTAATACCTTTCACATATGACACAAGGTTCTTTCCATCCAATTTCAAGTTGGTGTAGAAGACCTTCAGGAGGTCTGGATAAACATTCCCAGTCATCTCTAGAAACTGCTTCAGATTTTTATGCTTCAGTGCATATCAGTTTTTCAATTTTTAGCCATGTGAACTCCAAGACCATGGGTATGTTGATCTTTTTTCTACTCATCTCATGTATGTAGGCAATTATGGCCTCTTCATCTCCAGCAAACCAATTTTCCAGAATCCCTTGAGAGTTGTTGTGCTTCTCCTGGTTCTTCTTTTTCTTACGTGAGGAGGATGCCATTGTTGAAACAATCTTAAGTCTGCACATTAATAAGCTTGAAGACAGATTAGTGTGGAATGAAAAATATACAGCAACAAACAAACAAAGAACACGATTACCTTACCAGGTTCAAGTCAAGAAGTGAATGGTAAGAATTAACAATGCTGGAAACAGATTTATAGAGAAAAACAATACTATTTTGATCAAGCAATTAAGAGTAGAGATATGTGAATATTTGATTCCCTGTGCATGTGCAAAATATCTTTGAAAAGGAGCATAAAATATTTTGAAGCACGATTCACACATCAAACTCCCAATTGTGTAATCAATGCATCAAATCAGTTACAATATCAAGACAGAAACCGTCAAAGATCTGTTGGTTAATACCCACAATGTCAGTCAAAAGTCAAGGAACAGATATTAATGTTTCTCTTTCCTAGTCATCAATGCACACCAGTATCGAAAAAAAAAATATGTTTAATTGATAGACAACAGATTTATTTTTCACTGCAGTGGACAATTAACATTTATAATACTCAATTCATTTAGCAGAAAATTAAACTTATCTTTGGCCAAAGGTTTAGTAAACAAGTCAGCAAGATGCAAATCAGTACCAATGAATTTAATTTCACATGTTCCATTTGATACATGTTCTCTTAGAAAGTGATGTCTTATTTCAATATGCTTAGTTCTTGAATGCATAATGGGATTTTTTTATTAAATTGATGGCACTAGTATTATCACACAAAATATGTATTTTATTTAACAAGATACCAAAATCATTTGGATGTTGTCTTAACCATAGAGTTTGAGCACAGCTACTCTCTGTTGCAATATACTCTGCTTCAGCAGTAGAGAGAGAAACACATGCTTGCTTTTTGCATTGCTAAGAGATCAAGCTTGATTCAAGCAAGTGACATGTGTCACTGGTGCTCTTTATATCAATCTTGCAACCTGCAAAGTCTAAATCAGAGTAACCAGTTAGACATAGTGAAACATTACCTGGATACCACAAGCCAACATCTTTTGTTCCTTGTAGATATTTCAGAATCCTTTTGGCTGCATTGAAATGTGATTCTTTTGGAGCAGATTGAAAACGAGCACACATGCATACATCAAACATTATGTCAGGTCTGTTGGCAGTAAGATACAATAAAGACCCAATAAGTCCTTTGTACTTAGTCTCATCAACTGGATTTCCAGCCACATCATGATAAAGATGGCAGCTGGTTGAGAATGGTGTTCTGATTGATTTGCACTTAACCATTCCAAATTTTCTTAACAAGTCCTTGCAATACTTAGCCTGATTTAAGAATATGTCATCCTTGAGTTGTTTGACCTGCAAACCTAAAAAGTAATTCAGTTCACCCATCATGGACATTTCGAACTCACTTTTCATAATTTCCACAAAGGTCTCATACAATTCTTCATTGGTTGATCCGAATATGATATCATCCACATAAACTTGAACCAGAATTATGTCTTCCTCTTTTCTCTTAATGAACAATGTTTTATCAGATGTGCCTCTATCATACCTTTGTAAAGTCTGAAAAACACTCAGTCTTTCATACCATTGTCTAGGGGCTTGCTTAAGTCCGTATAGTGCTTTCTTGAGTTTGAATACATGTTCTGGATGTTGATGGTCTTCAAATCCTGGGGGCTATGAAACAAATACTTCTTCATTGATATATCCATTCAAGAAGGCGCTTTTCACATCCATTTGGAATAGTTTGAAACCTTTTATACATGAGAAAGCAAGGAGAAGTCTAACAGTTTCTAGTCTAGCCACTGGTGCATAAGTTTCATCCTAATCTATTCCTTCTTCTTAGTTATATCCTTTAGCCACAAGTCTAGTTTTATTCCTGGTGATCACTCCATGCTCATCCATCTTATTCCTGTATATCCACTTTGTTCCAATGATGTTCATTTCATATGTTCTTGAAACAAGTGACCATACCTCATTCAAGGAAAATTGATTCAGTTCTTCCAGCATAGCCAGAATCCAGTTGTTGTCTCTTAAAGCTTCATCCAGATTCTTAGGCTCCACTTGAGAAACAAAAGTCATTGTCTCACATAAATTATTTAGAGACTTCCTAATTGAAACACCTTTTTCAATATCTCCAATGACATTGTCAAGTGTGAGATCTCTTGGGTGTTAGAAAAGATGGCTTTAAACTAGAGCGAGGGTGAATTGTTTAAAGGGGTTTTCGCAATCTTTTCAAAACTAGAATGAACTTATTTCAGAAACCAATTGATTCAGCAATTCAGTTAGCCAAAACAGCAAGCAAAAACTTTAGTACCAGAAAAACAATCGGTTGTTTCATAGAAACAATCGGTTGTTTATACCAGCAAACAACAAATAAACTGAATTTAAAGAGTTAGAGATAGAGAGATTGTACACAGTTGTTTATACTGGTTCACTCCAAAC
>Ga0123342_1009205_pt1 | contig 11963 bp, 6 predicted proteins | sample Turbeawhitnodule_FD_89960 | JGI IMG/M metagenome (GOLD analysis project Ga0123342, IMG submission 89960) | Root nodule microbial communities of legume samples collected from Mexico - Turtle bean Mexico white nodule | ecosystem: Host-associated > Plants > Roots > Nodule | place: Mexico: Nepantla... | reverse complement strand
GACCCTGAGCTAACAGAGATTAACCCTGAAGCTAAAAGGGTCACATGCAAGCAAGGAAGAAAACAACCTAACAAGTTCCAAATTTGACTCAAAGAGAAGAGCAAAAATGAACTTACTCTATCAAAGATTCTGATCGGGCAGTCTTGTAGTACTCACTGCCAGGAGTCTGATGGTGGACTCTGATCGTCGAACAGATGAACGAGGAAGTCAAAATTGTAGAGAGAAGGGAGAGGAAAGGAAAAGAACTTTCTAGAGAAATGGTGGTTCTTTTTAAAATGAAACCTGAATAACTGAATTTCTATTTATATGCTCTTTTCATTTAAAATTATTCAGGAGTCATTTAAAATATACCACTCCTACTTTAAAGTAATTTTCTAGATCCTTACAGAAAAAATAGTTTTTCTATCATTAAGAAAAAACTTTGATTCACATAAAAAAAAATATATTGAATTTTTTTATTAATGTTAATTGACAAATAATGTACACATAAATTTTAATGAATATGAGTAAAAAAACAATCTTAATTGATATCAAGATTATAATTAATGTTAGTTATCATTCTTAACATTGTTGGTAATCCTCAATCACTTTGATCTTAATCAACTTAATAAAGTTTCGATCAAAGTTAAGTGAATATTATTTTGACAAAAGTCAAACTAAAGAAAAAATATATATTTAAAAAATGAGAGTATCAAGAATTTCAAAATCTTATATTATTTGTAAAATTTTAAATAATCAAATTATTTTCATAAATTCTTAAAATATTAATTTTTTTTATAAAAAAACAAATTTTACAATAAAATATTTTAAAAAAAAATATACAAATAAATTATCCTTTACAAATGTCTATCCAAATATACAATCAATTTTTTTTCCGTTTATCTATTCATACAATAATTTTTTTTATATTTTTATCTTCTTGTTCTATATACATATATTTTTATTTTTTCCACGTGTCTTTCAATGATATGTTAATAGCACCAGTGGAAAAAGTTGGAGGGGGACCTCTAGCACAGCCATTCATGAAGCGGCGACCTGAAAAAGCTTCAGATATTTGCTATCTACCTTTTATATACTTCACTTTAGTCCAATTTATCCTCCGTCAACTTTCTTTGTCAGCAAATTATCTTTTGACACAATAAGTATGAGGTGTGATATCTAATTTTCCGGAATTTAAGTTAATATTTGTAAATTAGTAATTCATTTAAAATTTAAGTATTGAATTAAACGTGTTACCTATTTATATTACTCATTAATTCACTTTAGATTAAAATATTATGTTTATTTTTTCTTAATTAATTTTTACCTTGTAATTTTGACCTTAATATTTAATTAATTTATTTACTGTATTTTACGTGTTCTTTACTTATTTTACGTGTCCTTTACTTGTGCTAACACATGTACTTGTTTTTTCATATAAGTCTTTCGTTGATTAACTTTTGTCCTTTCGACTTCTCAGTCTCTCGATTGACTCTCGACTTTTTGGCATACCGGTTCACTATGTTGGAGATCTTGAAGATCCTACCCAACTATTGTGCTTAATGAAGATGTGTTTGAGAAAGAAAATCTTCTTGAAGATATATAAATGTGGATGTTGTCATGTATTTTGTCATATTAGCTAAGATAGAGATAGTCTAAGTGTTTTTAGTATCTTGATCTAACTCCATATCTCAAAGCCATGATAATGAGCCTAAGCACAAGTGTTTTTAAAAGAATATTTTAAAATTGTCTTAACACTGTTACAAATTTTAGAATCGGTTAAAATCTTTTAAAACCAGTTTTATTTTCTACTTTACACTTTATACTGTTTTTTCAATTGTTTTTTTTTGGTGAAACAATTGATTTAAAACTTTTTTGAACTAAAACAATTTTGTTTTCCTAAAAATCAGTTTCATTTTCAAAGTTAGTTTTGTTTCCACATTGTGTTTTCAACTTCTCAAAAGTTAGTTTTGTTTCCACCAAGTCTATTTTTAAAATACAATATGTTTTCTTAACTTTTAATAAATTGTTTTTTAACAGTTTTGAAACTATTTTAGCAAATTAGTTTTGTTTTGTATCATCCCCTTGAATACACATTTTTGCTTACTGTTTTCAAAGAGTTTTTGAGAGGTTCTTAAGAGAGTTCAGTTTTGGAAGTTTTTTCTGAAAATCTTTTTAAAGTTCTTGTGCTGTCACTTTCACATTGACTAGTGATTAGGAGCTTCATCAAGGTGCTTCATTTTGGAGGTCCAGTTTGAGTCTTCTAAGTCTGTAAACAAGGTGTGTTTGTTCCATACAATTTTCTTTGTAAAGTTGTGATTGTATGCTTCTAAGATAGGATTTCTTTAAGCATATGCTTAGCTAAAATAGTGTTTTTCAGTGTGTGCCTAGTGATCTTAAAGGGTTCAATAACTGTTCTTGTGTAATCTTGTATAAAAGATTGTGGTGATCTAGTGAAATTCATCTTAGTGTGAGATGAGGCTAGATGTAGCTCAGTTTTGAGTGAACCAGTATAAATTCTTGTGTGCTTTTGTTGTCTTCATATTCACTACCTTTAAAATATGGAAAAACATTAAAATTGGTATAAAAAGGAACTTGTTGTTTCAAGGTTAAATTTGTTGTTTTACTGCACTTCTTCCCTTGCTGCTTTTTTATTAATAAAATACTTAAAGGCTTAACTGGTTTATAACTGCAAAGTATTTTGATGTTTGAATCTTTCATGTTGTGAATCAAGTAGCTAGTAAGTCATCAAATATTAAAAATTGTATTGATTTTTTTGTACTAAATCTGAATTCAAAAATAGAATTTGTTTAAGTGAATTAGCTGATTTAGGAAAACTGAAATCTGAATTAATCACAATTAGCTAACTTTGATTGTGTGACCATGTGATTGAAAGTTTTTCAATATTTGAATATTGTTTAGTATTTTGAATCTGTTAAAAATATTCTTCTAAATTTCTGAATTTTGTAAACTGATTCTGTTTAAGTAAAGTTGTTGTGGAAATTACAATAAGTTGTTTTAAATTCTAATAAATTGTTCTTCTGATATTGCATTCTGATTGAGAAATTTGAATTTTTTTGTTTCTTAAAACAATTTGTTTTTACTGTCAGCATTGCTTAATTCATTTGTGAAAATTATCCTAAGTACAATTCACCCCTCTCTTGAACTTAGACTCCCATAAACTCAACACACTTGCCCCCCTAGGATTAAGGAAATCATTTGACAAAGATCCTAAAAGAAAAATGTAACCGTTATTGATTGATTTATTGGGTTTAGTGATCTCTGTTTACGCAGTCGTTTTCGTCCTTGAGCTTCGTGCACATTAATGACAAATTTTTCTAATTGATTTGAAAGGTCCTGAGTTCTAAAGCATTTGATGCTAAAAGATCTAACGGTTGAATTTTCCCATCGTTTGATCTTCGAAATGCTTGAACATTTCTATAAATAGGATTTCGTTTTCAATTTGGTCCACATCTATTCTTCTATCATTCAAGAGCTCTTGAATATGCTTTCAATTTTGACTGTTAATTTGTTCTCGAGTTATTAGGTAATGTCTTCTTTCATCTTTGTTTCCACATAAGAGGATTTCTCGTGTAATAGTGATCGGGAGGTTAATAAAGAACCGATAATGGTTCCCGATAGCTCTTCTCATACGGAGTCAACTAATAATTCATCTCCTCTGAATCAAGGGAGTGTTGGGACTAAAGAAGAATCTCCAGACTTGGGTACATTCAAGATGAACCTGATGTTGCTAACAAAAAGGGCAAGAACTACTTTCATAACATAGCTTTACAAAATGAACAGGCATCACTCATGATGTTAACATTCAAGATGAACGTGATGTTGTTGTTGTTGTGACTTCTATTACTCAAGTTCAATCGGAAGCTATTCGTGAAGGCAATACCTCTCAGAAGCATAAAAAGAGAGATCATTCAAACTGTCGATCTCATTCTTTTAATCGGTCTCCTAGAAGAGGTCGACATGGTGGATCTTCATTGCCTTTACTTGAAGACCTTTTCGGTTCCACGTTGAGGCTTTCAAAATCTTTATCATTTAGTTTAAGTAGTTATGAGAAGGAGCTTTTTTCGAAACTCCTCTCCAAAAGAACTGTCTAACATTGTTTTCGAGCTCTCGACTTGTACTCTCCTGGTTTGTAAAAGACTTGGGGAAGAGACCATAAAGGGTGTACCAACTTCAGAGTTTGAGCGTATGAAGAAAGAATTGGCTAATTCAACTAAAACTCTTGAAACAAATCTTAATGGCAATATGTCATTGATCAAGAAGATGAAGGAAATTTTGGACATACACTCCTTGTGTGGACCAATCAAGCAATTTCTCAATGTGAAAATTGAAGAGTTATCTACTGAGCAAAGCCGAGTTCGAGGTTACATGGAAAACATTCGTCGATAATTATCAAGAATGACGAACTCTCATTATTCTAAGAAAACTTGCCGAGAGAAAGTTGAAAAAGAGGTTGAACTATCTCAACAATATGTTTTGGAAAGACATAAGCTTGGTTACCAATGCTCTTCAACAGGCCGGGTACTTTTATAAAATTCCTATTAATGAAGGGAATTTTGATGTGATGAAAGATTTCCACAAAGGACAACTAATGCCTATCAGAGATATTCCTGATGAAAATGAAGATACTGTTGTCGAAAACAATGAAAACTGTTAAGAAAATGAACTTTTTGACATTGACTAACGTAATTTTTTCTTTTTATTATGTAAGTGTATCATCTTTTGATAGACCTTGTAATACACTTAATCTTTTGTAATGAATTTTGTAACTTTATATTCGGTATTTTAAAGGTTTTTATGCTTTTAAGATTTCAACCTGCTAGTAAATTTAAATCACTTAATATTCAGTAGGGATTCATTTATCATGAAAGCTTTCTTAACCGAGAGGATCGTTAGTATTCGACAGGGATTTACTTAAAGTGAAATCTTCCTTAACTGAGAGACTTGCTTGCATTCGAAAGGGATTCACTTAGAGTGAAAGCTTCCTTAAATGAGAGAATTGCTTGCATTCGGCAGTGATTCACTTAAGTTGTGAAAACTTCCTTAACTGAAAGAGAAAGAAGATAGTTGGCAATAAATAGAATGATCTGAAACTTTGCAAGGAAATGTTTCATTCATATTTTTAATATATTAAACTTATAAGTAAAGTATAGTTTTAGATGACTAGCATTCCATGTACATGGTATTTGCTTGCCATTTAATTCTTCTAGTCAATATGCTACATTTCCTATGTTTTCAGTAACTCGTAATGGTCTTTCCCAATTGGAGGCGAACTTTCCGTGTGTTGCATCTTTTCAGGCTTCTGTTTTCATCCTCCACACCAAATCGTTTTTGTTGAAAGCTCTCGGTCTCACCTTGGCATTATATCTTCTAGCTTCTGTTCTCTTTATTGCTTTCTCCCTTATTCTTGCTTTATCTCTCAACTCCTCGAGCAAGTCAAGCTTGATTTTAAGACATTCATCATTCATTTTCAAGTCTTGCAATTGAGGACAGATTGTTGGTTCTCCAATTTCCACTAGTATCATTGCATCAATTCCATATGTCAGATTGAAAAGTGTTTCCCCAGTTGTTGTTTGAGATGTGCATCTGTAAGCCCATAATGTTTATGGCAAGTTGTCGGCCCATAATCCTTTTGCATTTCCTAGATGCTTTTTCAACTGTATTATAATTACTTTGTTAGCTGATTCTGCTTGTCCATTTGTTTGCAGATGCTCCACTAAGCTAGTAAGATGTTTTATTCCTAGGTTTTTGAAAAATTCTGCTAGTTTCTTGTCAATAAATTGCTTTCCATTATCAGTTATAATGGTATTTGGTATCCCAAAACGACAAATTATTTTTTTGCATACGAAATTCTCAACTTGATGAACAGTAATTTTTGTTAACAGTTTTGCTTATATCCATTTGGTAAAATAATCAACAGCCACAATAAGGAATTTGTTTTGTCCTTGACATAACGGAAATGGCCCTACAATATTCATTCCCCACTTAGAAAATGACCATGGTGCATGTATTTCTTGTAACTCATATGAGGGAAGATGTTTAAAGCTTATAAACTCTTGACATTTCTTACACTTTTGAACAAAATTCTTACAGTCTTGGATTGTCAACCATTAATATCATGCTCTTAAAATTCGTGCCCTCATGTAATTCCTTAAGAACATATTCTCCTTAACCGATGATAGTATACTTTGCAGCTTTATTTGCCAAACTTATCTCTCCCACCTCCCCTTTCTCCTGTGGTAATATAAATATTTTAATTGGTAACATCCAATCCTCCTCTTCTTCTATTCCTGCCAAACACTCATTAACGGTTATAGTTGGAAAATGTAATGTTTGTTGAATAACAGAGTTATGGTGTGCTTTCTTTTTACAACTCGTTAACTTTGATAAGAAGTCAACTTTGTATTTTTCTCTCTTGGTATGTGCTCTATCACGGTCATGTTAAATTGTTGCATGATATTTTTAACCTTGTGATAATACTGCATTACCAAATGATCTTTCACTTGATACTTTCCTTTAATATGCCACACCATTAACTTGAATCAGTTTTGCATGTTAGCTTTGTTGCCCTCATATCTCGTGCTGACAACAGTACTGCTATCAACAGTACTGCAATCAGTTTTCGGCATACCAATTCAGATGTCACTACGAGAAAAAAAGGTTTTAACGGAGGTTATTTAGCGGAGGTTAATATAACCTTAGGAAATTGAGTTAATTAACAAAGGTTTTTTTAACCTTCGTTCCTCAACAAAAAATAGAGGTTTTATAACCTTCTTTAACTTCCAAAGGTTTATTCTAAAACCTCAACAAAATAAGAAAGATTTTTTTTAACCTTCATTAAGTTCCAAAGATTTATTCTAAAACATCAACAAAATAACAGAGGTTATTTTAACTTTCGTTAAATTCCAAAATTTTATTCTAAAACCTCAGCAAAATAACTTAAGTTTTTTTTAACCTTGGTTAAGTTCCAAAGGTTTATTCTAAAACCTCAACAAAATAACAGAGGTTTTTTTTAACCTTCGTTAAGTTCCAAAGGTTTATTCTAAAATCTCAACAAAATAATAGAGGTTTTTTTTAACCTTCATTAAATTCCAAAGGTTTATTTTAAAACCTCGACAAAATAATGGAGGTTTTTTTAACCTTCGTTAAGTTTCAAGGTTTATTCTAAACCTCAACAAATTAAGTCATTTTGATCTTATAATCATACATGTTTTGTCTAGAGTCATGTTTAGTCTGTCATAAACTCCATTAGTTGAACTTTTTGATTTTGTTTTCAAATTCATCATAGATTAGAGATCTTGAGTGTTTTTAATTTTTGTTTTTAAGTTCTTAAACTGCTACTATTGATCAGAATCTCATAACTCAATGTAAAATTACAAAGGAATCAACCCAAAAGGTTTAGTTTTCCATGAGAAAAACGAAAATAAAAGAAAAATAAAACTAAGTCTAAAGTTTTATTCAACTATGAAACTTTGATGCAAACGTGATGAAACGGGTTGGAACATGATCTCATAAATTGCTACTAGGTCCTTAACAATTTTCTTTAAAGTTAGGTTTTCATTATCATCTTCTAAAAAAATTCTTTTTCGAAAATTTTTCATGGTGGAGAAAGAAGAATCCTTAGGTGAGAATATCAAACGAAACTTTTCAATTTTTTTCATTGAACCAGTGGTGCAAACAGTAAATATAGAGGTTCAAATAGGAATTTGAAACGTTTTTCATATTTACTTGAATTCGTTGTGCCTTTTCATCCGCGTTTTGTGCTTCATTCACCAAATCTTCTTCATTTTCTGTGAGCTTTATTGAAATTCTTAGATTGGAGAACATTGAAGCGGTGTGGTTTAGGAAGAATCGCGAACAGAGGATTTTGCGATTTCCGATGAACAGTGGTGAGGTTTCTTCATCTTGAAATGGTGAAAACTTGAGTTAACCTGTGAAAATTGATCGGAATAGTGCATCTCCTGCGGTGGTTCTGTTCAAAATTGGAGAGTTCTACTGCACACACCGATTCATTCTCTGTCGCGGTGGTTCTATGCAAATGCAAGTTAGTTGAAGATGTAAATTTTGGATTATTTGTTCGAAGCTGTTTGGTGCCATTTTTTTCTGTTATGTTGGTTTCAACTATGATAGAATTTGTTGGGTGATGCCTAATTTGATCTGGATATTGAGATGGTTTATGAATAGAGTGAAGAAAAGTATAAAAATAGATAAAATATTTGGTAGAAATATCAAAAGTGAAGAAGTGGTGTAATGTAGAATGAAAGTGGCAATGAATTTGAATTTGCGTTAAATGATGAAAGCTGTTAGATTGTGTGATAGTCTAGGTTGGGCCGTTGTTTGAAGGCAAAATTAAGTAATGTGGATGATAGGTGTAACGCAGGGGTGCAGAGAGTGCAGGGTGAAAATTCAGGAATTAACTGCTAAAGAACAATAGGTTGGCTGGGTAGGCTTGGACTGGTCTTTGTGGGCGTGAATAGAAGTAGAGATTCACTGTTTGGAACAAGAGTATAGGCTTCTTTTGTGTTTGTAACATCAACCCTTTGCACTCACTGCACCACATTTTGTTTCTCCATCAGTATGAGTATCTGTGATCAAACTGGAAGCCAGGACTAGTGTCAAAGTGATGCATATGTATATCTCTTGCACCGGTTCACCCTCAGGGGAATGCTTGGCCATTATTCCAAGTAAGGGTTTTATGACAAAGATAGTTAAGAGGACAAAAGCATCAACACAAAGTATGACCCATAAGGAAACAAGAGGGGATGAGTTAGAGCTAGAGAGAGCTATGGCAAGAGCAAGTAGTATCCATGCTGCAACATCATTCACAGCAGTTGCTGACATTGCTATCCGACCAACATCAGTGGTGAGGAGTTTGAGCTCGGCTAGGATACGAGCAAGAAAGGAAAATGTTCGATTAGGAATGGCCATTGGAATCGTGTTCAGATATCTTGTCCTTTGTTATGTATTTCCAAATTTTTATTTTTTTATATAACTCTTAATGGATTTAAATATAAATATATATGATAAAAGATAAATTTAATAATTAAATAATATAAGAAAATATTAAAATAATATTATTGAGTTGTATAAAAAATATGGATATCATTACCTTTTATTTTAGGATATTATTCTTGGAAAAATGAATATTTGACACCCGCTTTTTCAATTTTCCAAGTTATAACAATATTTGAAGGTCTTTTTAATCCTTCAATAAATCTACCCACTTCTATTAAAGTTTTTAAATAAAGAAATTTTATATATTTTATTTTTTAAATTATAATAATTTATTACTTTATTTTAACGAAAAATATTTGTTTGACAGCATACTTTACGTGACCATGATGTAACAATTTTTCTAAAAAATTATGAAATTAGAAAATATTCTTTTGATGTTTTAAAAAAATTATTTTGATAATTTCCTTTTTCAATTTTACATATTGATTATTTTTAACTAATACAATTTTTTTTTTGGGGTGAAATAGTCAGTATAATATCACCATTTTCAATACTTACAAGTATATAAAATAAAATATATCATACTTAAATTTAAAAAACTAAAAAATATAATTAAAATTTTGATATTATGAATTATGAAATAATTGATTTTTTGAGATACTAAAGTCTTTTTATTCAATTTAAACGAGAGAGATGTTTTGTAAAAAGAAATTTTTAATTTTTCAAACAAATTAAAATTGAAAAATATGTTATAATTGCTATATTTAAGAAAGTAACATTTTCAAAAAAACTAACCTTTTCGAATTTTTTATGTTATGATTAAAAAAAGTCATTTTTATAAAACATGAAAAACTATTTTTTCTCAAAATACAATAAAAATAAAAATAATAAAAGTCATAAGTTATTATAATATATTTTATCACTTCGATTATTTATTTATAAAATTTATAATTTATGAGATTCATAATTTTTAAGCATAAAAAACCTGAATACCTAATGTCTCTTTAAAATAATTTGGAATTTAAAACAGCATGAAAGTTATAAATTGGCAAAATAGTTATATTATTCTTATAATAAAACTTAATAGTATTTCTTATTGATACACTCTTATTTCTTTATTGTTAGAATGTTAATAGATATTCTTTAGAAGCGTTTCCTAAATTATTGCAAGAAGTCCACAAAGTTTGACATTGTAACCTGATTAATAAAGTACATATGCATAATAATATACAACAATTATATGCAATATAACAAAATACTATAATCAAAAGAATCATAGAATTTACATATAAATAAAAGAAGTATTAAAAAATAACAAAATGATAATATGGATTACGAATTTCATAATCATTTATACAAGAGATTTTCTCTGAATTCATTAGTATTTGACAACCCTTTTCACTACAAGAAAAATTGGTATTACATATAATTGGTATTATTACTAATATCAATATTATTATTATTATAATTATTAAAATATTTAATTCAAATCCGTATGTAATGCTCACTTTACATACGGATCCAGATCCGTATATAAAATCCGTATGTAACGCTGACTTTACATATGGATCCAAAACCGTATGTAAAAATCCGTATGTAATGCTCACTTTACATACGAATCCAGATTCGTATGTAACGCTGACTTTACATACGGATCAAGATCCGTATGTAAAAATTCGTATGTAACGTCACTTTACATACGGATTCAAATCCGTATGTAATGTTCAATTTACATACAGATTTGAATCCGTATGTAAATAACAAATTTCTTGTAGTGCTGGTAGGGTTTACATTCTCTGTCAGCACCACCACAAGCCTCTCATAGCTAAATATGTTATAACGTCAATTATACTCCAAGAAAATTTAACCAACCATATTTTAGGGTGTTCCTTGTTTCAACGGTCTCATCAAGAAGGTAAAATCCTATAGAAGGGCTACCACTTATGTGAACATGTGAGCTTTGCGTTGTCCTATTGCGGGGTGGTAGATGAGGTGTGTGTAAAGTGACCTCAATGGAGGAAACCAAGGTACATTTATCTAATCTCAATGTTAATGTAGTTAGTCAAAGTAAGTGGTGACCTGTATAGGAATAAGTGGTGACCCCTGCTACCAACTTACTTTCTGCATAATTAATTAATTTTAGAAATTTTGAGGTTTGTGTTGTTCTTGTGTAGGGTCGTGCAGTGCATGAGGTATGTGAAAAGTAACCCTAGTGGGGGTGGTGTTTGAGTTGTGTGTAGAGTGACCTTAATGGAAGACACCAAGGTACAATTATCTAATCTCAGTGTTAATTAGTCAGAGTAAGTGGTGATCGACTACCAACTTTCTACACAAGGAAAAATTTTTAGAAATTTTGAGCTTTGTATTGTTCTTAGGTAGGGCGGTGCAGTGCATAAGATGTGTGTAAAGTCATCCCGGTGGAGAACACGATGGTCAAGTTTTCTAATGTCACTATTAATGTAGTTAGTCACAGACACATTAAATGGTGACATATTACCAAGTTTTTGTTATTTTGTTCTTGAGTAGGTTGATGCATGAGATGTGTGTAAAGTGACCTTAATGGAGAGCACCAATGCCAAGTTCTCTGATCTCGATGTGAATGTAGTTAGTCACAGTAAGTGGTGACTTGCTACCAAGTTTCTCTACATTAATCAATTTTTTTTAAAATTTGAGCTTATTGTTGTTCTTGGGTGGGTGGTACATGAAGTGTGTGTAAAGTGACCTCAGTGGAGTACACCAAGACCATGTTTTGTAATCTCAATGTTAATGTATTTAGTGATAGACACACTAAGTGGTGACCTAGGAAGGAATAAATGGTGACCTACTACCAAGTTTATGTATAATTAAGTAATTATAGAAATTTCAAGTTTTATGTTGTTCTTGGGTGTAACATCCTTAATTTTACCCATATATAATGAAATAAAAGTAAAACAAGCAATATCTAATTACAAATAAACATATACTACTTTCTCATATGTGTATCTCAAAAGAAATATCCCTCTTCATAG
>Ga0123342_1009204_pt1 | contig 11964 bp, 7 predicted proteins | sample Turbeawhitnodule_FD_89960 | JGI IMG/M metagenome (GOLD analysis project Ga0123342, IMG submission 89960) | Root nodule microbial communities of legume samples collected from Mexico - Turtle bean Mexico white nodule | ecosystem: Host-associated > Plants > Roots > Nodule | place: Mexico: Nepantla... | reverse complement strand
TTTCTCCTCCTTTTTCTTCTAGCGCGCGAGGGTTTGTTTTCTTTTTTTTTTTTTTTTTATACAGATGAGGGGGGGGGGGGGGGGGGGGGGGAGGAAACCTACAAAGGCACTTTGACGATCAAGTTAGTCCAAGTACAAGATGCAAGTGAGTTGAGAGAGTGAAAAATTACCTCTGGCGCTAGGTCTCTACTGGTATTTATACCTTTTGGATGGGCTTCAGTTGTCGTGGGCCTACTCGTGGGTCCAAAAGATGGTCCAATTATGTCTTAATCATGGTTTACCACTAACCCCTCAAGGCAAAGACCATGGAAAATTGATATTTTGCAAGTCATGAGGGTGGAGGTGTATGAGAGGACTATGGTCTTGGCAATTTTGGCACCGCCTAACAAAATCAGCACTATCGGCTCTCGGGAAAAGCCAATAATAGCCTGCTCTAAGTACTCTCGTCGCCATTGTTCACATTCTCGAATGTAGGCCGCATGCACCATGGTGTAGCTCCTTCAATATGTATTTAGCCTCGGCTTTGGATACACATTTAAGCAACGAAGTTGAGAAACCTCTTTAATACAAGTCATCACCTACCAAGACAAATCGAGAGACCTTCTTCGCAATTGCCTTGTTGTCATGCATTCTTCAATGACAACCGATGGAGTAGACAAAATTTGTTATATGACAATGTCATGTCGGCCTTTCTGTTTACTACTAGCTAACTTTGACAGGATGTAAACTCGAAAGTTATCTTCTCGCTTTATGTGATGTATGGTGACACTTTTGAATCTTGCCATGATGCTGACCACTCGGTGATAATACTTCTAGAGCAAAGGATCCTCCACTTGATACTTCCTGCTAATGTGATCGATTGTTAGTTGTGAGTTTGTCTTGCATTCGACCTTTCGGGCTCCCATGTCTTTAGACAGTAACAACCCGACTATGAGAGTTTCGTACTAAGCTTGGTTGTTTGACGCTTTGAAACCAAAGCAGAAAGATTGTTCTATTTGGAGACTTCCCGACCCTTCTAGAACAACTTCAACTCCTCCTTTAACTTTGGTTGAAGACCCACCCACATACAAAATTCATAGTGCTTCCGCTCCAGGTTGTCTTGCAACTCTGAGGTAAAATCGACAAGCACTGCGACTTGATAGCCCCTTTCGACTTATTGATAAGTGTCTAATTTCAGTAATATTTCATATTAAAATATAAGCATTTATGAGGATTTATTGCTAATTTACATATAAAATAATCCCTAATTTATTAATTTATACCTTTTTATATTTTTATGGTCTTTATTTGAATAAGAGTATTTTATTCCCAAATTTGGTGTTAATTGTAGATTTATAAGGAAGATTGGAGATTTGGATTAAAGATGAATTGTTTGAGCTAAAAAGATAAAGATGGAATGTCCTAGAATGGAAAAAGATGCAAAGAAAGATTGAACATTTTTTTATGTTTTATCATTTAGCCCATTAGTGCGACACGTGAAACAACCTAACCCTAGAAAACTAGGATAAATAGAGGGCTAGAGGCTCAACTCTAGTGTGCCAATTGAGAGGAAAACACCATAGAGTGAATTGTAACCAATTGGGAGAATGGAAGGTGCTAGAAGTATGCGTGACTAATTCTACCATTTGGAATTGAGAGTAATCTGCTCAAACTCTTATGTATTGAGATGATATTTTATATATTAATATTAATTTCTTAACTGGTTATTGGTATTGTTGTTTTAATTTTAACTTTCCGTGACAAATTGAGAATCTTAAATCTGACCGAGAGGTATTTTTAGGGTTCGGACCTAAACATCAATACTTAACATATTTGAGTGCTAGAGATAGACTTGAAATATTAATTGTCATTAACGTCTGATTGTGATTTCTAAGTTGTTTTTATAAGTATGTGAGAGATCGATATTTAGGAAACATTCTTAAGAATTTTATATGCGAGAGATCGATATAAATTAATTTTCTACAGGCATCAATTTCAATCAAATAACTTAATATTGACATGCTAATCAAAATACATGAGAGGGAGAGAGAAGAAACCTAATCCCTATTTTTCCAATTGAAGCAACTAATTCTCTGTTTGTTTTCTTATTGATCAGTGCCAATGTAATCACTTCAAACTTTTTTTATTGTTCTGTTGTTATATTTAGCGAATATTGTACTCGATAATTCACTGTTCCTTGTGGGATCGATATCCGTCCTTAGAGACAATGATTACTTCTGACAAACAAACGTGGTGCACTTGCCGTAAAATGTCATCACTTATACTTAATGCTAAACTCTGACAACTCTACCGACCAACCAATCATTCTTCCTACCAGCTCGGGTTTTCGCAACACCTTACTAATGGGGCAGTCGGTCAGATCCACGCGCCTCAAACACACCAATAAGTTTCCCCAACTCGGCTTTCAGCGCATATGCGCAATCACTCAACATAGCGATCATGTGGAGATGTCGTTCATAAGGAGTAGTGACTACCCGGTCTATCGGTCATATAAGACCCTGCGTAAAGTTCCTCTACCAGGGCTTGGGGGGGGGCATATGACGCGTGACTCAAGATGAGCATCTAATCAAAGATAAAACAATTTTTCTTTTACACATTCTACGTTACGCTCAAAATCGCTCCACTTGAGCCTTGGGGACAAATGTACTACCAGGTTGCCGAGAAGGTCAACGTGGTCGAATAGTCGAGAAGGCCAAATGATTTCCTTAATCCAAACACAATTCGTAAAACCACAATTAACGGTAATTAAAGTCTGGTCAGCAATAAATCATGATTAAGGCGTGATTGGACCTTCTTTTGAACCCACGAACAGGCCCATGACAGTAGGGCCCCATCCAAAAGGTATAAATACCATAGGAGACCCAGCACCAGGTAATTTTTCACTCCTTCAACTCACATGCACCTTGTACTCATACTAACTTGATCGTCAGAGTGCCTTTGTCGATACCACCGCGCCCAGAGATCGAGAAGAATACAAAAGGAGTCACTCTATAAGGAACCTAATCTTGTAAAAACAAATATAGTTAAGTTTGGGGATTGACTGATATCCTTATTAAAATATCATTTTTTTTATCTTAATTTTTATTTAGGATGAGACTTTTCTCAGTGTCTCATTTTCAACTAATATATCATTTATTGGTTGAAACGTAGATTATTCTTTACACTTACTGTCTTCATAAACATGAGTTTAATTTTATTTTTGATATTCAAAATTTGTACTCAAATTGTCAAGATTAAATTCACATTCTTGTTTTATTTGTACAACTTTTCATTTTTACGCCTAAACCATTTTTTTTTTCATAAGATATTTTGCGAAATTAGGTTTGTTTTTCAAAATCTTCAGTCCTTAGTTACAATTATTAAATTATTTTTCAAAGTTGTGTAAGATTGATAATGTTACATTCCTACTTTTAAGTAATTATATTATTTATGTTATTCTTACTTTAAGAATAATAGTTAGAAAATATTACACTTTAATTCATGTGATTAGGTTCACATTTTAAAATTATTTTATATTCTATCTAAATAAAGTTTAAGCATTGAAAAATAAATCAAGTAGTTTTTAAGAAACATTGTGACTCATTAGAATAAAAATAATAATAAGGGGAAAAAAAAAAATTATAAAAAATATTAATTAATTATTAAATAAATTATTTAAAGGAACCTTGATTTAAGAGACAATAAAGAAAAAAAAGATAACAAAGATAAGAAGTGATAAGATTGCATTTAATGAATGTAATAATGATTCACATAAAAAAAAATCTAGCCTATAAATAAATGGGTGAAAAAGAAGGTGAGAGTAGGAAAAGAAACTAAAGGTAGGATAAGAGAGAGATAATTTGGAGTAAGAGACTCTATGTTCTTTTAAACCTTCTAAAAACACTTGTACCTTTAATTTTAGTGTGTCACCTCAATCAATAAGGGAATTAAAATGAAGTTAAATTTTTTTATATTAATTTTAATAAACTTATTTGGGTTTTATGAACATTTTATTTATTTTTGAGTTATATAATTTTTTTTAATGTTTATATTATTTAATTTAATTCATAGTTATGGTTATGCAATGTTCTTATATATTTATGTCATTTATTTTGTCTCAAAATTTTAGTTTTTTTATTTATATTATGTTATTTAATTTATTTTACACACAGATTTTGTTTATTAATTTATAATTATATAATTTAATATTTAGTTATGCATTGATCCTATTTATTTATCTATATTTATATTATTTAGTTTATTTCCAATTACGCATTCATCATAGCTTACCAAGGCGATGATCAGTAGCTGGTCCGAGAGGATGATCAGCCACACTGGGACTGAGACACGATCCAGACTCCTACGGGAGGCAGCAATGGGGAATTTTCCGCAATGGGCGAAAGCCTGACGAAGCAATGCCGCGTGAAGGTAAAAAGCCTACGGGTCATGAACTTCTTTTCCTGGAGAAGAAGCAATTACGGTATCCGGGGAATAAGCATCGGCTAACTCTGTGCCAGCATATCATCTTTATTTATTTATATTTATGTTATTTAATTTATCTTCGTTTATGCATTAGACATCTTTTATTTATTTATATTTGGTATAATTAATTTTTGGTCCTATATTTAGAGTCAATATTCAATTTACTACCGTGGTTATTGAAAAAATCATCTATTCCTAATATTCAAATATGTTAAGCATTATCGTTTAGGTCAAATACTCATAAGTACTTTCAAGTCAAATTTAAGGATCAAAATCACGAATGGTTTCAAGTTTTGAGAATAAATTGATAATATCAATCATTAATCCATAATTGAATATTTCAAGTAAATACCACCTCAATACATATGAGTTTGAACAAACTACTCTTCATTCTAAAGGAAAGAATTAGCCACTCATATTGGTCATTACAAGCATAAAAAGAAGATCCAGAGTGTTTCTCCTTAACGAATGCCTCCTTTAGGGGTTTCTATCTGTCCATATCCTCTCAATGATGTATAGGGTTATGCCTCACGCCTTCTATTTAATCTATTTGAGCTTGGGCTAAGTGACATATCGCTTAAGCGAGATATTACTTGCTTAAGCGAGTTTCACGAGAAAAAATCAAACTTCAATGGAGTCAACTCGCTTAAGCGAGCCTTGGGCGAGTTTCTCTGGAGTGATCTTGCTTGGAGGAGTTTGAGCGAGATTTTAGTGCTCCAACTTTGTCTTTTCAACTTGTCTTTTACTTGTCCATTCCCCTTTAGCCCTTGTATCTCCATTTTCCCTTAGATTCTTGAAATTAACACAAATTTGGTAATAAATCGTTCATATTCATCTTATAATCCAAAAATATGTAGAAAGGTTAAAATTCCTAAAGTAGAGGTTGAATTATAACTATTTTATGAATTAAAGTTCATAAGTGTCTATCTTTTTTGTATGAAATATTACTGAATTATGACACTTATTAGATATGAGTAAAAGTAAAACCTGCTTAGTAAGAGTTGTTTAGGAAAATTTCTAAATATTTTCTCTAGAATGTTGACTCATGGAGAACTTAGTTATAATATTCTTAATATATATATATATATATATATATATATATATATATATATATATTCCTCTATTATGATGTATAACTTTTATCATTATACAAAACTTATGTGATTTTGTAATAAATATGTAAAATATTTCCATACATTTATTATATATGGGGTTATATATGATTAATGTTCTCTCTAATAAATAACAAATATTTATATAATCGTCGAGGTTTAAACTAGAACATAAAAGTTTTTAAAAGTTCATTATATGAATAGAAAAATGAATATAATTTAAGTGTATCTATTTATTAAGTCATTAAACAATGATTTAGACACAATACGAAACATGAAACTTGAGTTTCTTTTTTCTAAATTTTTTGTAAGTTAGATAGATCAAGTTAGTCTTATGTTGATACGAGGATTTGCTTGAGATTCTTATTGAAATGCTTATTTTTTTTCTTGTCATTTTCTTATTTAGGACATTTGTATCTAAAGTGCATTAGTTTCTTACAATGTTTGTCTCATTGTGTTTTTATGTTTTTTGAGAATTTAGATGATATTCATAAATTATTGAATCATTGGAACACAAACCAATATGGTATGAAAGGACAAGACAAATATCTCATTCATTCAAATACTATGAAGTTTATTATGATAGACCAATCAATACAGAGGGAGAAATAATGCATTTTGCCTTTTTTGTTGAATCATAACAAGTAAGAGAGAACAATCTAAAAGTTTTAATTGGAGAAATATAATGGGGAAGAAATAAAGTCAAATGAAAATAATGGAACTTGGGAATTGTTTATTTTCCAAATGAAAGAAGTCAATTGATGTGAAATGAGTTTCTAAAACTAAAATGAAGTCCAATGAAAAGGTGATAGACATAAGGTCATATTGGTTGCAATGAGATTTTTATATAACTATGACAAATATAATGACGAAGATTTTGATCTAATAACAACGTTTAACACTACGAGATTGATTATTGATATAACAAGTCATAGAAATGGACTAATGTATTAACTTAACGTGAAATCAACATTCTTTAATGGTCTTATATGATAAGAGGTTTACACCACACAATCACTAGGGTATGTAGTAAGATGATAAGAAGAAAAAACCTATAAATTGAAGAACATGAAACTTGAGGATTGGTGTTTTTTTTATCTAATAGAAATTTAGTAAATGTATTATTGAGCATGGCGTTTATGAGTAAATTTACGAGGGAGCCAAATATTTTTTATTTTCAAGCAAGAAAATTCTAAGGTAGTTGACTGGTACTTTGGATTTGAGAATTTTGTATCCTCACAACAATAAGAATATAGAAAGAGAGGTATATATATGATTATAATGACTCAAATTGGTGTGGTGGCTAAAGAGACCGAGAAAATACCTATGGTTATGTTTCCAAATTTCAATAAATATTTGTTTATTAGTGCTCAAGGAAGCAAGCTATTGTTCCTCTATCAACATTAAAAATATAAAATTGTTTATTATATTTTTATATTAATTATTGTCAAGTTCTAAAACAAATATTGACGGTATATAAATGTGAAAATTGTGTTTAAAATTAACAATGATAAACCTCCCACAATAATGTCTTAAAACAAGTTGAAAGAGATAAAAGGGAGGTGAGTGAGTTGAAAAATGCTTTAATTATAAATTAGGAGGGTATTTTTGATATTTTGAAATAAAAGTTTTGGGTTTTGGAAGTAAAAGACGGTTTACCAATAACAACTGCATATTTTTTAATGGATTGATAAAATGGGTTATAATAGAGGAAGCAATAGCACAATTTCTTCCTGTAGCTCTCTTCTTCTATAAAATAAGTAAAATTACAGTATTTACCTCCAACTTCAACAGTCTAATTTCCACCTTGCAGCTCCCCACCTTCAACACAGCACCTACATCTAGCGCCACTGTCGCAACAATCCCTTACCTTCATCGTTTAAATAAAAAAATTTATATTTTGAATTTAAATAGAATGTATTTTAGATTGTATAATTCAGTGTATTTATAATTTTTGGATCTAAAATACAGTATATTTTGAATTATACAATTTAAAAATAAAAAATGTTTATTTCAAATTTTAGAATTCAGAATACACAATTTTTTATTCTAAATTGTAAAATTAAGAATAAAAAATTGTATTCTAAATTGTAAAATTCAAAAAAGGTTCATTTCGATATTTTTGAAAATATAGAGGTGACAGAAGAAATTTATGGAGGTGCAGGAAGAATTTGCCATGAAGGGCCAAAACCAAAAGAAGGAAAAAAACAAAGTTAGAAGGTAGGATCCACGCGTTCGCGGGAAGCGTAAGGCGAAGAGAGAGATGACATCCACGGAGTGAGAATGTGCCTTATAAATGGCGTTCACGCCGTGCCGGTCGAAATTTGTCACAGCCAATCATCTTCTCACTTCTTCTTACTCCACTCTCCCACTCACCACACAGACTCTCTCTCTTCATTCAACCCCAAAACCCTTCTCCAATCCCAAGCCCCTCCTCTCCTTCTTCTCCCCTTCCCAATTCCCGTTATTACAATTTCTTCAATTCTAGGGTTAGGGATTTCCTCCACTTTTCATTCCACCATTTTTCCTTCCCATACACTGACTCTCCCTCGCTCCACTCCCTGCTGACGTGGGCCCACCGTCACCGCTTCTCGCTCCATGGAGGCCACGGCCGCCGTTGCCGCTGCCGCCGCCGTTCGCGGTGCCTCGCTCCAGATGCCGCCTCCGTCCCGCAAAGAGTGGCGCGCTGTGGCCGAGCATCATCATTCCGCGCGGAACCCCGACGACGAGGTACTTGTTTGGCGTGTAAACACTTGGCATTGTCTCATTCTGCGGTTCCAGAGTAATGGGGGATCTGCGTTTTGAATATGTAGTGTTTTACTTCGTTAGCGATCAAGAGAACGAGAGGATTCATTTTATTGTCTAATTTTAGTTTAGGTTTTACAGCATTTGTTAGTTCTTACCTCACCAAATTGGGATTAGGGTTTAATAATGTTATTTGACGCGAGATTTTTGTTTCCTCTTACGGTTTTATAAGCTCAGGTGTTATTGGGTTTCTTTAATGTCTTGTTGTTAAACTAAACCTCGAAGCAGATGAGACATTTTGTTCCCGCGGTGAACAGATATAGTTAGTTACTTTTATAGGAAGGGTGGTTTAATACAATGAGCTCGATCCATGTGCACAATATGGTAAACCTGGCGCCAGTTTTTAGTCTAACAAGTTAATGTTAGGTACAATGTACCCAACTTGATCTTGATATTTAAAGTTACGGCCTTACTGGGTATCAAGTATTGGTTTGATCAACATACTTCAGGTTTTTTGGCATATAAGTATTCAATTCTGATTGGTCATCATTATGCCAACGGATGTGGCTCTTAAAACTTTTTTTACTTGTTTGGTTGATATTGGACATCTGCTGATGTACAGGAGTTAGACAATACCAAACTAGGGCAATCAGACGAGAGAACCATATATGAGGTAAGGCGATGGTATGAGAATAGCTTTTTAGTTTTAAGGAATTAAGAACCTGAAGATGATTTTGTCCTGTTTTCAAGGTGCAGCAAGGAAGAGAGCCTCTTGATGTTGATTTTTGTTCAATAACAGTGGATGGAACACTAGACAACGATATTTTGCAGCAGCAGCTTCATAATGTTGTTAGACAAAGGCAGGAGCTACTGCAAATGGAGATTGGACTAAAGGCTCAAATGATTGCTAGAACCGAGATAATGGACATGCGAAACACCTTTGATGCCCAGCTCAAGGACAATGTTAATAATACCAACAAGCTTCAGGTGTAAATACAGAGATTTATGTATATTTGGACTCTTAAATTTAAGCTAATCTATCTCCATCATGTGAAAAAAATGGATTTTTCTCATTTTCTTTTACTAGAACTACATGGTTTTAATTTTAATTGCGTCCTTTTATGTTAACAGCTGTGTACATTTCTATTGTTGCAATAGTCTGGTGCATCAGAAGCAGCTTTTTTTTTTTTATAATTGTTACTAATTACTAATATCTAAATGGGACATATTATACTTGATATATCTGTTTTAATTTACACTTTTATCTACTCTAAAACTTATTTAAATGTTTTTGCAGGAGCAACTTTGTGAAAGGGAGCGTACAGTTCATGACCTTGAAAGGAAAATGGAAGAGAAAGAGAGAGAGCTGCATGCTATTAAATTAGACAATGAAGCAGTCTGTTGAATTTCTACTTTCCTTTTCTTATTTTAAGTTTTACTGGATGTTAATTTAGGTGGTATTTGTACTAATTTATAAGTTAATCATGCTAATCTATTAAATTATCATGTTAGGCATGGGCCAAACAAGACCTTCTCCGTGAGCAAAACAAAGAGCTTGCTACTTTCAGGTTTTTTCTGTTGCCTAAATTATAGGATGTTTAGGTGTTGTTCTGGCCTTCTTTAATTACAAGGTTAATTATTTTTCAGAATGGAGCGTGATCATTCAGAAGCTGAAAGAGCTCAGCATATAAAACAAATACATGATCTACAAGAACATATTCAAGAAAAAGATAGGCAGCTTATTGAGTTGCAGGAACAAGTATGGAGTCTTTTTTTTGTACAATAATTTGTTTCTTGAATATTTTATTTTTTTGGCCTATAATTAATTATTGATGATTCTTTATTTCAGCATAGGGGTGCTCAAGAGACCATTATGTTTAAAGATGAGCAGTTAAGAGAGGCCCAAGCATGGATAGCTCGTGTTCGTGAGATGGATGTTTTCCAATCAACAACAAACCAAACATTACAAGCTGAATTGCGAGAACGCACAGAACAATACAATCAGCTTTGGATGGGTTTTCAGAGACAGGTTGATCTGCCAATTTTTTTTGCTTCACTGATTAAGTTTGTTTGTTTTGTGGCATCCCTTTCAGTCGTACCCCAAATAATTCATATTCACCAAGTGATTTATTGTTGTGATTTGGTTTTGTCCTTCAATAGTGGATGTAAACATTAGGCTTGATGGCTTTAGTTTGCAGAGATGGAAAGAGTTCATTTGCATACTATTCAACAACTACAGCTTGAACTGGCTGATGCAAGAGAGAGGAGTGGAGCGTACAATGATGATTCAAGAATGTCACAAATGAATTCTAAAAGTAATGCAACTCAATTTGGACATGAAAATGGAAGTCAATTTGACTTAAATGGAAGCAATGCTTCAGGTGGAAATAATGGTCTCCTTCCAAATGAAAGCACTGATAATGGTGTACCATTTTCATCTACTGGCAATGCATCAATCCAGGTTGGGTGCTAAAATTCATAGAAAGGACATAGGGAAACGTTAGATGTTTGTTGAGCCTTGTAATGAAAACCATTTTGATGACAGCATTTCATGTGTGCAATTATTACCATTTATATTTGGTAATATTCTTGAATTGTTCTAGAGCTGCTGGAATGACCTTGAATGTAATTACTCATTTTGATGATTTTTACTGATAAGTGGTTTCTTTGTAAGTTCTTAAGAAACCTCTATGTTTTTATTAATAGGTTATTGTTGTTAGTCATGTAATTGTTGCTAATTTTAGATGCTGCATTGTAATTTTTATCTTATATTTGCGCCTTTTAAAATTAAATTTTAATCTATGGTGATATAATTACTATTGTTTTGGTTTTGACTGCTTAATACATTATTATATGATATGTATGGTTGTGTGGGGGATGTCTTAAATTTATAACGTTTGAAATCTGCTGTCCATGATTAATTAATTTGATATCGTTTGCAAAACTATCTTAACTGAAGTTTCAATACTCATTCCCTGGAGTTCAATGAGATGAGATATAAACAAGTGTGTTTTTTTTTAATTTGTTAGATTTTTGTATTTTTTTAATGAGAACATTTTAATTTTACTGTTACTGGTAAAAAATTCATGCAGAAACATTTGATGGATTTGTGAATGCGATGTGTTTTTCATACTTTTTTGGCAACTTGCTGGGTCAAATTTAGGTCAAATTCATGTATTTCTTTGTTAGAATAGTGACCTTGTTTAATTTGTTGAATCCAATCACCCTTTAACTTTGTTTTAGACGTGGAGGTTGATGGTGTTTGTTAATGATTTTGGATCACAAGAAAGAGAAGGAGGGTTTGTTTTGCTTTGTATTGTGTGAATTGATAACTTTTGGCAGGACAAGACATATCAATTGAGGAATTGGATAATGTGTTGGTTACCAATATACTAGACTGAAAGTTAATCTATTATTGAATGTTTTGGTTTGAAGAACTGAGATTGATCTAATTCCTACATATCAGTATTTTAGTTGCCAAAGATACACAGTTGTTAAGGAAGTAGTGGTGCTTGAGTGCTTGCACAATGCTTGAAAGTTATGAGATCTAATTGACTTATTTAGAGTGAATGTGATATATACACCGGTGTCTGTCTTCGTTAAAATGTGGAAGTTAATTTTATGAAACCAGTTTCTGCTCTATTTA